>ERZ773057.151-NODE-151-length-32570-cov-6.817899_pt1 | contig 32570 bp, 16 predicted proteins | sample MGYA00580629_ERZ773057 | MGnify/ENA primary metagenome ERZ773057 (study PRJEB29015, sample SAMEA2738143) | human oral metagenome | biome: human oral; feature: human-associated habitat; material: saliva | place: China | collected 2163 ...
GTGATTTCTTTTTCATAGAATTTTAATTCATTTGCATTTACTTCTTGCTCTTCTACTGTGTATTGGATTTCATCACCTGTTGCACTATATTTTGGCAAGTTTGTAAATTTGTATGACCAATCTGCATTGCTGCTTGTGTTTCCACTTACAACTTGCTCTACTGGTATTGCTCCACCTTTTAATACATATTTTATGCTTGTTGGTCTTTTTGTGTTTGCGTTTGAATCGTCTTCCCAAACTTTGTTTACTTGTACTTCAACTTTTTCGTCCGGTACTTCAAATGTGTTTACTACTTTGAATCCAGCCTTGTAATCTCCACTTATTGCTTTCTTATAGAACTTAAAGTCGTTTGCACTTGCTTCTTGTTCTTCCAATGTGTATGTAATTTCATCGCCTGAATCATTGTATTTTGCTACATTTGTAAATGTGTGGTTCCAATCTGCATTTGTTGTATTGTTTCCACTTACAACTGCTTCAATTGGTGTTGCTCCACCTTTTAATACATATTTAATACTTGTTGGTCTCTTGCCTGCTACATTTGAATTGTCGTTCCATTCTTTTGTCACTGCAATTGTAAGCTTATCTTCTGGTACTTTGAATGTGTTGATTACATTGAATCCACTTTCTTTGCTTCCAGTGATTACTTTTGTATATAAATGTGCATTTTCTGTTATTTCTTCTTCAACACTGTATTGATATTCTTGTCCATTTGAATTATATTTTGCTAAATTTTCAAATGTGTATGACCAATTTTCGTCTGTTGTGTTGTTTCCACTTACGACTTTTTCAATTGGTGTTGCTCCACCTTTTAAGATGTATTTGATTGAACTTGGTCTCTTGCCTTTTACATTGCTGCTGTCAATCCATGTCTTGGTTGCTTTTACATTTACTTTGTCTTCTGGTACTTTAAATGTATTTGTTACATTAAAGCCATTTACTTCTTTTGAATAGAATTTCAAATCTTCTGGATTTACTTCTTCTTCTTCTACTGTGTAAACAATTTCGTTTCCTTGTGCGTTGTATTTTGGAAGATTTGTGAACTTGTAATTCCATCCTGCATCTGTTATTGCATTTCCGATTACTTCTTGTTCTTTTGTTAAACCATTTCCTTTTAATACATACTTAATTGATGTTGGTCTTCTGTGATTTGCATTGTTATTGTCTTCCCAATGCTTTGTTACTTCTACTTCAACTTTGTCTTCTGGTACTTTGAATTTATTCTTTATTGTTATTGCTGTTTTATATTCTCCAGAAATTTCATTTGTATAGAATTTTAATCCATCTGTTGTTGCTTCTTGCTCTGCAACTGTATAAACAATTTCATTTCCTTGCGCATTGTATTTTGGTAAGTCTGTAAATTTGTATGACCAATCTTGATTGCTTGTTGTATTTCCTGTTACTGTTTGTTCTTTTGTTAAGCCGTTTCCTGATAATACATATTTGATGCTTGCTGGTCTCTTAGCGTTGGCATTTGAATTATCTTTCCAAACTTTATTTACTTGTACTTCAATTTTGTCATTTGGTACTGTAAATGTGTTTGTTACATTCAAACCAACTACTTGTTTTGTATAGAATTTGAAATCGCCTGGATTTACCTCTTGTTCATCAACTGTGTAAACGATTTCATTTCCTTGTGAATTGTATTTTGGAAGATTTGTAAATGTATAATTCCAATCTGCATCACTGTTTGTATTTCCTGTTACTGTTTGTTCTTTTATTTGATTATTTCCTGATAATACATATTTTATGCTTGTTGGTCTCTTGCCATTTGCATTGTTGTCATCCTCCCAATGTTTATTTACTGAAATGTCTACTGTTTCTAATGGTACTTTAAATGTATTTACCATATTAAATCCATTTTTATAATTGCCATTTGCCTGTTTTACATAGAATTTTAAATCATTTTGATTTGCTTCTTGTTCTTCTATTGTATAGATTATTTCATTTCCTTGTGCGTTGTATTTTGGAAGATTTGTAAATGTGTAATTCCAATCTGTATCACTAGTTGTGTTGCCTGTTACTACTTGTTCTGTAGCATTTCCCTCTCCTGTTAATACATATTTGATTGATTCTGGTCTTTTTCCATTTATATTTGAATTATCTTCCCAATGCTTACTTACGTTTACTGAAATTCGTTCATCTGGTACATGGAATGTATTTACAATATTTAATCCATTTATTGATTTATTATAGAATTTTAAATCACCTGGAGTTACTTCTTGTTCATCTATTGTATAAGCAATTTCGTTTCCTTGTGAATCATATTTTGCTAAGTCTGTAAATTTATAATTCCAATTTTCGTCTGTAGTAGTATTTCCAGTTACAATTTCTTCTTTTATTTTATTATTTCCTGATACCACATATTTGATTGATATTGGTCTTTTTCCATTTATATTTGAATTATCTTCCCAATGCTTTGTTACTTCTAATTCTATCTTATCTTCTGGTACTTTAAATGTATTTTTTATTGTAATTCCTGTTTTATATTCTCCAGAAATTTCATTTGAGTAGAATTTTAATCCATCTGTTGTTGCTTCTTGTTCTGAAACTGTGTATACAATTTCATTTCCTTGTGCATCGTATTTTGGTAAGTCTGTAAATTTGTATGACCAATTATCATTTGTACTTGTATTTCCTGTTACTGCTTGTTCTTTTGTTAAATCGTTGCCTGATAATACATATTTTATTGATGCTGGTCTCTTGCTATTTGCATTTGAATTATCTTCCCAAACTTTGTTTACTTGTACTTCAATTTTTTCATCTGGTACTGTAAATGTGTTTGTTACATTTAACCCTGTTACTTGTTTTGTATAGAATTTCAAATCATTTTGATTTACTTCTTGTTCGTCAATTGTATAAGTAATTTCATTTCCTTGACTATTATATTTTGGCAAATTTGTGAATTTGTATGACCAATTTTCATTTGTTGTCGTACTTCCTGTTACTATTTGTTCTTTTGTTAAGCCATTTCCAGTTAATACATATTTGATACTTGCTGGCCTCTTGCCATTTGCATTTGAATTGTCTTCCCATGTTTTGTTTACTTGTACTTCTGTTTTTTCATCTGGTACTGTAAATGTGTTTGTTATACTATATTTCTTTATTGATTTTTTATAAAATTTTAAATCATTCTGGTTTACTTCTTGTTCATCTATTGTATAAGCAATCTCATTTCCTTGACTATTGTATTTTGGCAAATCTGCAAATGTATAGTTCCAATTATCATCTGTTGTTGTACTTCCTGTTACTACTTTTTCTATTGGAGTTGATCCACCTTTTAATATATATTTAATGCTTGCTGGTCTCTTTCCATTTACATTTGAATTATCTTCCCAATGTTTTGTTGCTGTAACACTTATTGTATCTAATGGAACAGCAAATGTATTTTCATATTCTAATAATTCTGCTGTTACTGGTTCATTATCTTGTATGAATTTAACGCTTATATTGCCAGGGTTTGTATAAAATCTTAAATCTCCTGAATTTACTTCTTGTTCTTCTAACGTGTATGTTATTGGATTTCCGACTGTTGTGTATCTATGAATATTACTAAATGAAAGGTTCCAACTTTCTGCATGTGAATCACCTGTAGCAGTTTCTTCATAATTACTTCCATCTGATCCGTGTAATACGAATTTTACAGATGTAGGTCTCTTGCCATTTACATTATTATGATCATTCCATTTTTTGGTTATTCCTATATTAGTGATGAACATGTCAAAATTGCAATTATTTATTATTTCATATTCTTTAGTATTTTCTGTTGTTCCTAATGAGTTTATTTGATTACTATAATTTCCTATATTGTTCATACTTTCTAATAACTGATAATCTATTTCATTTCCTTGTGCATTATATTTTGGTAAGTCTGTAAATTTGTATGACCAATCTTCATCTGTGCTTGTATTTCCTGTTACAACTTGTTCTTTTGTTAAACCGTTTCCTGTTAATACATATTTAATACTTTTTGGTCTTAATAATGTTATATTTCCATTATCATTCCAAAGTTTTGTTACATTAATATTAATTTTATCATCCGGTACTGTGAATGTATTTGTTATACTATATTTATTTATTGATTTTGTATAGAATTTTAAATCTAATTCATTTACTTCTTGCTCATCAACTGTATAAGTAATTTCATTTCCTTGACTATTATATTTAGGTAAATCTGTAAATGTATAATTCCAATTATCATCTGTTGTAGCACTTCCTGTTACAATTTGCTCTTTTGAAATTCCATTACCTGTTAATATATATTTTATACTTTGTGGTCTTTTATGGTTTACATTATTACTGTCTTCCCAATGTTTTGTTACTGCAATAGAAACTTTTTCATCTGGTACTGTGAATGTATTTGTTATTGATCCTTCTATTATATTCGTGTAGTCATTTCCTCTTGATAGACTTTCATAGGTAGTTGCTTCACCATTATTTGTATAGAATTTTAAATCACCTTTATTAACTTCTTCTTCTGTTGCTGTATAATCAATTTTTGTGCCTGAAGTGGTATATTGTGGTAATCCTGGCCACGCTGCTATCCAATAGTCTTCATTTGGATCACCATTTAGTACTTCTTCATATTTACTACCATCACTACCTTTTAATATGATTTTTATTGATGTTGGTCTCTTTCCATTGATATTTTTATTATCTTTCCATAATTTACTTACACTTACATTTACATGAATAAGTGATTTTGACAATTCATTTCTTATGTTAATTGTTTTAATATTTTCATCTACACCTGCATCATTAATATTAGGATAATAAAGATCAGAATCTATTTTTTCTTCAAATTTATAATCTATTTCATTTCCGTGTTCATCATATTTTGGAAGATTTTCAAATCTATATGACCATCCCTCATCTGTACCATTATCTCCAGATATCTCTTTTTCTATAGGTTGATTTCCACCTTTTAATATGTATTTAATATTAGTAGGTCTTCTTCTTTCGCTATTTCCATCATCATCCCATTGCTTATTTACTTGTACAGAAATTTTTTCATCTGGTACTGTAAATGTGTTTGTGATTGTTAGTCCTGTTTTATATTCTCCAGATACTCTGTTTGTATAGAATTTTAGATCATCTGTGTTTACTTCTTGCTCTGATACTGTGTATGTGATTTCATTTCCTAAATCATCATATTTTGCTAGGTTTGTGAATTTATATCCCCAACCATCATTTGTTGTTGTGTTTCCTGTTACAACTTCTTCTACTGGAGTTTTTCCACCGTTTAATACATATTTAATTGATGCTGGTCTTTTTCCATTTGCATTTGAATTGTCATCCCAAACTTTATTTACTTGTACTTCAATTTTTTCATCTGGTACTGTGAATGTGTTTGTTAATAAAAATTCATTTTCTGAAGGAGTTGTTGCTGCTGATTGATAGAATTTGTTAGTTGTAGTTTCTTCAACTCTATATGTTATTCTATTGCCTAATTCACATGCTCTTTCAAGGCCTATTTCTCTACTTGGAGTTACTCCATCATAGATTGGTAATTGTTCAATCCTTGTTTCCCAGCCATCATTTGTTAGATTATTTCCTGATAATGTATAATCTCCTACTTTACTTTCGTTTCCATCTATTGTTTTATACAATGCTAATGTTACCGATTGTGGACGTTTTCCAGCTATGTTATTATTATCATTCCAATTTTTCTTTATTGTAATTGCTTTATTATAAGCTACTATTGGTCTATGTTTTGCTTGTACTTCTCGTTCATTATTCCTATCAAGCATTATTTTTCCTAATACTGTATTTTCCATATTAGGTTCTTCAACTTGATTATAATTTGGTAAATCTTTATATCTAATGATAATATTTTTATTTATTTCAATAGTTGTACTTGTACCATTTTGACTTTTAAGCACATTGTTTTCTGTTGTTGTCTCTGATTTTTCATAAGTATTAATATCTGATATTGGAATATCCCATATAATTTCATTTGTTTCACTATTGTATATTCCACCATCAAGTTCTATTCCTGCTGCTAATTTATCGCTTTCTTCATAATGGATTGGATATGGTAATTTATCTTTCAATCTTACTTTTCCAGTTCCAATATAATCAGAAATATTTACTCTAAATGTAATATTATATAGATTTAATTGAGTTTTTGAAACTATTTTTTCTGGGCCTACCTTGCTTACATTAATATCATTAATCCTTGGTGTTACTTTTCTATATTTATATATAACAGTTATAGGCTCTGCTGTCATGTTTCCTGAAGCATTGTTTGGTGTTTCTACCAAACTATAATTTGGTTGAACATTTTCTGCTTCTTGAGTTCTATATGTATCATCTACTTGTCCATTTATTACTTTGTCAGCAATTATTGTTCCATCTCTACTTGATAATGGTGTTCCTGTTTCTGATTCTGTTACATCTAAATATTTTACATTTACTTTAGCATCCTTTAATTTATATACATATGTAACATTTATATCATCTGTGCTTTCAATTGTTCCTCTTGGATTTCCTTCAATTCTTACTAGTTCATATTTTGGATTTCCTAAATCAGAACTTGTTGTATATTGTGAATCAATGTCTAATGTTTGTTCTTCTTTAGATTTAATTTCTTCAGTGCTTCCATCTGATTTTTCTAGAATATATTTTGTTATTACTTTTGCTTTTTTCTTTACGTAGTAATAGATTACGTTATAATTACCATTTGCTTGTGGTTCACTTGTAGTTCCAGTTGCATTATCAGGTATTATATATTCACCTTGTTCATTCTTTTCTAATTCATATTTTTCTAAAATTTTTGGCTCAGTTGTATATGATTCATTTTCTAAATATATCTTTCTAGTTGTTGGTGCTACTTCTGTTGTTGTACCTTTTAGATAATGGTAAGTTCTTACTGCTACCTTTATTGGTCCTTTAGTTAATCTTGAAAATTCCACATGTATATGTTTGTCTTCTGTCATATTTTTAAATTTATCTATAACTAGTGTTTCTGATTTAGTTGGATTGAATTCTGTATCTTGAATAGGATATTCTTCATCATTAATTGTTATTTTAGAAATTATATACCCTCTATATGCTTGAACTACAATATCTTTCTTTGAATCTGAATATATTTCCACTTCTTCATATGGATTTTCACCTTGGCCTGATATAGTTCCTGCACCAGTGCTAGAAGTTGTAATTTTGAATTTTTTCAATTTGTTTTCTATTACTATTTCTGATTTTGGTGGTTGTGCAGGTGAATCTAAGTGTAAGTCTAGCTTATGATTTACTACTTCTGTATCATAACTATCAGAATATTCTATTGATCCTTCTGCTGTTACATTTATATGTTTAAATTTTTCATAATATCTTACTTTTGGTAATGTTGTGTTAACTATTTCATTTCCTTGATCATCTGTAACTATTACCTCTACTTTAGTTTCCCCTTTACCTATAGATGAACTCTTGAAAAAATATATCCTTCCATTAGGTAAAACTACAAAATTATCTCCTTTATTTGGTACACTTCTCTTTAATGTACCACTTCTATCATATATATCTATATTTTTAGTCTTAATGTTGTTTACATATATATTTCCTTCTATGTCGTCATATACTTGATCAAATGTTGAATTATAATTTAATGAAATTGAATCCATATCTCTATCAACATCAACATTGATATTTGATAAAACATTTAATTCATTATCATATACTGTCAATACAGTTTGTGCTGCATTGCTATAGTCTAATGACAATATACCATTTTTTAGGCTTTGTTTTCTTTTAGCTTGATATGAATCTGGTAATAATTCATGTGCATCACTATTTCTTACAACTGGTCCTTGATATGGAACTGATTTTGTATCATTATCAAATAATGAATTTCCAAAAGCTCCACCATCCTTTGTAGGCTTATCCCATTCAATTCTTCCAGTTCCAAAATAATCTCCCACTTGATTTATAAATTTTCCATCAGGGTCATATTTTCTAATACCATATTTTGGTGTATACAAATATATGTATCCATCTCTTCCTATATTAACTTCTGGTACTGTATAGGTATCCATATGCACTAAATTTACTTGCTTTACAATATTAAATTCATCATCATATATTGTTAGAACAAATTGACTTTTTGCCGGGTCCTTTTTCAATGTATAATGAATTACTTTTCCATTAACATATGTTCTTCTTAATCCTATTGTGTCTCCATATCCTTTTATAACTTCTGGTATCTTACTTAAATTCTTATCTTCTACAAATGAGTATTTTGCCTTTGTTGGTTCTCCAACATTTACTGTGTATGTTCTATCTGCTTCATTTTGAGGTAATTCATATTTATCATTTGATGGTTGTAATTCAACAAATTTATATTTTCCTGATTTTAAACCTGCAGAATATTCTCCTTTTTCATTTGTAGTTATTGTACGATATTGCTTGCCTCCGATATTTTCTAAAGTTCCTACAGAATTATTATTAATATCTAGTGCTTCTGATTCGTTTCCTGAATCATCTACTTTTGATATTCCAAATTTTGTATTTGGTAGTAATTCTGATGTTTTTGCATCTTTTTTTATTATTTTGAATAATGGCTCATTTGCTGCAAATAACATTACTGTTGGATTATCTTGTTCTGCATTTTTTATATCTAATTCTGTAGTTGTTGCCATAACTCTGGCAATATTTCCAGCATCTCTTTGTACTTTTAATCCTACTTTGTATTGTCCTTGATATCCTTCTGGTGGCACTAATTCTTCAATTATGTATTCACCTTTATATTGTTGTCCTGGTTTATATTCGTAAAGTCCTGTAATTGTAGCTTCTCCATTATCATCAGTTTCTACAACTTTGCCATTTAGTATTCCATCGCCAGTTATTAAAAATTGTGCATGTGCTAATCTTTTATTTAAATTTCCTTTTTCATATTTTACTACTTTTAATGTATATGTTTTTACTTTTTCATCTAATATACTAATATTTGCTTGATTTTGTTTTTCTCTTGTTTCTAATATATTGATGCTTTCTGCACTGCCTTTTATTATTGATATTGATGGTGTTCCATTACTTTCAGTTACTTTAAATGTTATTTCAGGATTTATATAGTGCATTGGTGCTACTGTTTCAGTTAATGTATAAATTACATTTGTTTTTAATCCACTAAATGTTAAATTACCATTTATATCAGTGTTTCCATATTTATTACTTTCATTATTTGCTGATAATTTATATCCTACATTTTTAAGATTTGATTTATCAAATAATGATTTTTTATTTATTGTGATTTTATATTTTTTCAAATATTCAATTTTAATATTGGCTTCTGCATTAGTTGTTCCAGTTGGCTGTATTTCAGAACTTTCTTTTACAAATTCATTTCCCTCAGTAATTTTTAAACTTAATCTTCCATTTTCTTCTGCTAGTTTGAACTTTATTCTAGCATTTCTTGATTCATAGTTTTCATCAATTGATTTTTCTGTTAATGTATATTCTTCATTAACTTTAAGATTTTGAGCTACTGCATGTCCATTTGTATCTGTTAATATAGTCTTTGATATTTTACTTTCTTCATCTTCTTCATTATTTTCAACACTATATAATGAATTCGAAATTGCAGTTTCTCTACCTTTTACTAATGATGTTATATTTAAATTATATCTTTTTACTAATTGTATGCCGACTTTATTTGATTCTGCTGATGATGATAAATTTCCATCTCTTTCAGTGTTCAAATCAAATGTTCCTGCAACTGTGGCATAAGATTTTTCATTCATTGGTATATTTAATGGTACATTTATATTATATGTTATTGTCTCTGTTGCGTTTGCTCCTAAAACTTTACTTCCTAAATCAATATAGAATGATTTTATATTATTCCAATCTGTAATCTGATCACGCGTTTTCCATAAGCTTCTGTCTTCCATTGATGGATCTACTAATTCAGAGTAATATACATTAGCAATTCCATTTAAATCATTTGGTAATTGAATTCCATCTGATGTCATAGTTGTCGTAAAATTAGAATTTAGTGCTTGTTTACTTAGTGGACTGATATTGTTTGAAAATGGTATTTTTCCTATTAATTTAATATTTGATACTGATGGTGTCCAATAATTTGCTAATTGGACTTTTACAGTGGCTGCTCCTGTTCCATTACTTTCGATTATACCTGTTCCTGGAGCATAAGTTGTTTCTCCTTTAGTATTGTATCCTGTAATTTCTTGGCTTATTACCAATGTATCAGGGCTTACTATTGTAACATTCATTGTTGAATATCCAACATTGTCTTCTGTACTTCCATTGTTGTTTATATCAAATATATCTTTTGTTTCATTTATATATTGTAGATAACTTGATGGGTATGAATTGTAATAATATATTTTTGCTGTTGTATTTTTTGATTTAGCCAATGGATCTACAGTTATATTTGAGTCTATATTAAATGATGGTTGATTTACTGGCTTGTCTGATTGTAAATATACTTTTAAATATTGTTTTCCATCTTTTTCGAATTTATCATATCCAACAACTGCTAAGCTATTATCTATTGGTGTTATTTTATTTATTTCTAGCTTTTTAATTTCTTCTGGATATTCAATTAATACTGTTGAATTTTTCCAGCCTGCCTCTGTGCTTTCATAATAATTTTCTTGATTTCTAGCTTCACTTTTCAATGATATTTCTTGATTTACATTTTTTTGTTTTTGATATGTATTTAATGGCTTATTTAAACTTCCAGTTATATATGATTTTTGTATAAATGTATCATTGTTTGTTGCTAATTGTATGTAATTTGTATATTCTTGTCCTTCACTTACGATTCTTGCGAATTTTGGTTTTATTACAATATACTTTGCTTCATTATAATATGTTTTTTCATTTATTCCCTTTACTAATTCTTCTGTATTTATATTCATGATATGTTTCATGTTTACTGTAGAATTTGTATCGATTCTTATGTGTTTTATTGAATTTGAATATATGAATGCTTTTTCTTTATTATAATATTTTGTAATATCTGATTTTGTGAATGTTGCTACTAATTGATTTGTATCATTATCATATATTTTTAAATTAAAATTATCTGGTAAGTTGCCATTTCTTTCAAAATATATGCCTTTATAATGAATGTAATCGTCTGCTTTTATTGTATCTCCAAATAAATTTTTCGTTTTTCCAAAAGCGACTCCATTTTCATCAATTACCCTTATTCCTTTTGTTCCGTTTGTTGAATTTATATCCATTGAATATATAAATTCATTGTCTTCTTCTGGTAATTGTCCATTATATGCTGCTTGTTCTTTAATTTTATTATGTCTTTCTAAATATATTCCTACTGATGGAGTATTTGTTCTTATATAATTAGCGCTTGTATTTGCTGTTATTGTTTGATCACTTGTTTTTTGTTGAAATGATGATTTTATATATCTTAAATTTAAGAATGATTCTTTTGTTGTTAATTTTATTAATTCTTCATCATTTATTTCTTTTTCGTGTCTTATCTTTACTGCATATCTCTTATTTAAATTTATATTGTTTAATACAACTTTTACATGTTTTATTGGTGTATTATAATTATAAATTTTATTTTGATATTCAATTATTTCATTTCTATCAAATGTGTGTATTAATTCATTTGTTTCATCATTATATACTTTTATTGTTGAGTTCTCATTTAATATAGTTGGATTTATATAAAAGCTTATACCTTTATTTGTTACTACATTTCCTATATTTAGTTCTGGATTTAATAGTTTATCACCATAATCATTTTTAGATTCTGTTAATTCAACTTCACCTGCTAGTTCTTTATCAAGATAAGGATTCCATTCGACATTATAAGTTTCACTCTTAGGTGTCGTTGTGCTTCCATCATATCTATCTATTGGAATATCTGCTGTTGGTACTCCTCTAAAATTGATATATTCTGGCACATATTTTGTTTCTGTTCTCGTATAATAGTTAATTTTTGCTTTTACAACTGATGTTGACGTTGATTCAAGAACATTATAGTTAGGATTATTATATGCTGTTAATTTTAAATTTCCTTCTAACTTTAATTCTTCATTTTTCTTATCTTTTCCTGCGTCTAATGGATATTCAACTCTTATATTTGTATTATTATTTCCAATATATTTATACTTTATTACTAACTCGCCTGTGTTTTTATCATAATTCGTTTCTGCGTTATTATTTTGATTATTATTTACTGTTACATTTACTGATTCTGCATTATATCCATTAAATTTTGGTACTTGAACTCTATATTCAAATTCTTTTATTGTATTATTTATACTTGTTAATCCTGATACATTTGATTGAACATTATTTATTTGTTCTCCTCTATTTAATAAATAGAAATATGCATATGGCTTTTGATTATCTGTATAATTATACTCATTTATATAACCTGAATTTATTAATGTTGATTCTGCTTTTACTTTATCATACATTGTTTCTACTGAGAAATTAACGATTTTTTCTAATGGTGTTTCTGTTCCGTCATTTGCTACATAAGTGCCTGTAAAAGTTATTTTATTGTCATCTCTTATAAAATAATCTTTATTTAATACTTTAGGATATACTTTTACTTTTATTATTCTTGTCGTTCCACTTGCTACATTTTTCAACTTAATTTCTGAAGCTTTTCCTACATACACTCCGTTTATAACATTATCTGGTACTAATGTTGCAATAACGCTTGCATTAGTTCCATTTATTGCAATTTTTCCATCTTTTAAATGTCCATCTCCAGTAACTCTTAATTCCATATACATTTCTTTATTTGGAACATTGGATACAATAGGTCCAGTTATTGGCCCTAATAGAGCTTTACTAGTTATATTTGAATTATCTAAAAAATATGCATCAAATGTTACGTCTTGAGTTCCATTTATTGCACTTCTTAATGCTTCAGCTGATGCACGATAATTGTGATTATTTAGTTTATTTATTCCTTCTTTAAAATTATTTTTTACAATATTATTTGTTGCTATTGTTGCTCCAACTATAGCAATTATACTCATTAATATTGTAATTACTCTTTTTAGTTTACTATTGTTTTTCACTTTTGCACCTCAAAAATAAATACTTTATTAATAATCTTCTAACATTCTTTTGATAATTTCAATATTATCACTTTTATGATATTAAAATTTCCTATATGGGATGCACCTTTCATAATCTTTTATTACAATTTTTTATTTTTTATTTTACGATAATATTTTTCTTGTTTTTTAATTTTTTATTCTTTCTATATTTAATTTGTTTAAATTCATATTCATAGAAATATTTTTGTAATTATTCTCAAATATATTGATTTATAGGCAAAAAAATAGAATCGAGTTAATATCCTCAATTCTATTTTTCTACTATTTTACTGTATTTGTTTGCATCTTTTTTAGACTATCCATTAAATTTGATATTTGTTTATTATTTATTAAAATTTCATTAATATTATATTCTAATGCTGTCGTAAGATTCTTATATGCTTCTTGTTTCTCTTTATCTTTAAATTCTACTGTATGAGATACTTCATTTATTGTGTAATTACCACTTTCTTGTATTAAGTAATTTATTATATTTTCTTGCATTTTGAAATTTTCTTTTGTTGATCCTAACTTCTTTATTACATAGTCATCATCTTTTATTTCGTTATCTCCACCAACCATTTTGTAATATGTTTTTTCATCTTCTTCGCTTAGACCTTGTTGTTTTGCATATTTTAACATTTCATCTTTTTGGTTTAATGTTTTATATCTTTCTTTTACTTCATCTACTTTTGATATTTCTCTTTCTATTAAAGATTTAAGTCCTTCTTTCTCTATTTTTCCTGCTGAAATTATTTTATAATTTATGAAATATTTTGATGTTGCTTTAGATATTTCTTTTTGAATTTCCTTTATATTATTTATATAATCTGAATAATAATTTTTATAAGCTTTTTCAATTGCTTGATATCTTTTGTCTTTTGTTTTTATTCTTTTTAAGACTTTATCAACTTGATCTAATTTTTGATTTCTAACTAACATTTCTAAGTAAGATTTCTCTGATTGTAATATTTCGTTATCACTTTTTTTCATTGCAAATATTAAAGCTATTAATAGGCCTATTACTACTATTATAGTTAATATAATTGTTATTTTTTTCTTCATTTGTATTCCTTTCTTCACCAATTTTATTATAAATATTATATCAATAAATTTTTAATTATACAATTTTAGGCAAAAAAATAATGGATGATTACCATCCATTATTTTCATTTATTAAACATATCTCTTTACTAATATTCCACCGATTGCAATAATAGCAATTCCTGCTGTAGCAATTCCAATATATACTGGTGCTGAACCACTTACTGTTGTAACTGTTACTGGTGCATCGTCTTGATCATCTTCACCTTTTTTTCTGTTGTTTGGTGTTGAATCTCTATCTGGTGTATGATATTTATTATAGTCTTCACTTATTTCTGCAGTATTTGTCATTACCTTCATGTTTTCTTCACCATTAATCCATGTTAATAATACTGTTACTTCAGCAGTTTCTCCTGGTTTTAATAATGTATCTTTTAATTTAGTTGTTACTATTTTTCCATTCTTTTCTGTCCAGTCTGGATTATCTGCTTTATTAAATTTCAATCCACTTGGTATATAATCTGAAATTTCTTTTGCGTATCCTTCGATTTCACCTTCATTTTTAACTCTGATTGAATATCTGAATTTTACTACTGTATTTTTTAATCTCTTTTTATTAACTTCAACCTTTACTACTGGTTCTGGATCTTGTTCTGCATAATGTCCTGTGTCTTTTACTTTTTGCTTTCCATCTTCAATTACGATTACTTGTGTAACCCATTTTCTTAATGATAAGTCAAAGTATCTTACACGTACTTTTTCAATATCTTGGTCATCTTCACCTTCATTCCATTTGTTTGGTGTTGAATCTCTATCTTTTACTTCTTTTCCAAATTCATCATGATGCTTACTGATTTGAGCTTTGTTTATTAAGATTCTGTCAGATGTTTGTGGTTCTGTTACTTTAAATGCTATTTTTACATCTTTGTAATCTGGTGTTTCCATTGTTGCTTTATCATAAGCTTTTAATAGATTTGATCCTGATGTTTTTTCTTGTTCTTTTGATAAGTAATCTGTAACTATTGATACAGCTTCTTTTATATTTGTTGTAACTTTTCCATCTTTATCTAGTAATTGCCATCTGTACTCTTTATTTGTTGCATTTTCTGGTAAGAACTCTAAGCCTTCTGGAATATCGTCTTTAACTTCTGATGCATATCCATTTACTTCACCTTCGTTATATACTCTAATTGTATATGTTACAATATCAGTTGTGTTAACTAATAATGGCTCTTTTGTATGATTATATGTCATTGTAGTTACTGGTTTTCCATCTGCTCCAATTGTTCCGAATTTTGATGTGTCTACTTGTGGAATTCTATTTGTTATTGCTTCTTCATTTACTTTTGTAATGAATTTTCTTAAAGCTAAATCAAATTCTCCTTCTACTACTACTTTTTCAAAGTCATCATCATCTTCTTGTCCTTTATAGTAATAACGTTTGTCACTCAAATCTTTTTTATTTGAATTATGTCCTCTATATTCTGAGAATTCATCACTTGTTTTTGGTAATACTACTTTTTTGTAATTATCTCTATCAGGAATCTTAAATTCATTATGTGATTCTGTTATTTCTGCAATATCTGTTAGATATTTTGTTGGCTTTACTCCTGATTTAATTTTTGTTTGAATTTTTAATTCTTTATAATCCAATGTTTTTCCATCGAATTTTTTAATTATATTAGCTTTATTTGTTTGTTCTGATAAATATTTTGTTTTGATTGTTCTTCCTGTATTGTCTGATGGATCTAATTGCCATCCATATTGTTTATTGAAATCGTTATCTATATATTCCAAATATTCTGGTAAATGATCTACGATTTCATCTGCATAACCATCTATATCTCCTTCGTTATATACTCTAATTGTATATGTTACGATATCTGATAATTTAATTTTTACAGGTTCTTTTGAATGTCTATATATTGCTGTTGTATCTGTTTTATTTACCAATGGTGTTACGTCTACGTCTGGTATTCTACTTGTTATTTCTGTTCCATTTACTGCTGTTATGAATTTTCTTAATGCTAAGTCGAATTCTTTTTCAACTGGTTTTAATGGTTCATAATCATCATCATCTTCATAACCTTTTCCTCTTTCAGATGTTCCTGGGTTATAGTTTGTTATTTGTTCTTTAGTTAGATTTTTTGGTATAGAATCTCTATCCCTTACTTGAACACCTTCTTTTGGTTCTTGAGATGTTATTTCTGCTACGTTTGTTAAATCTTTTGCTGTTAAATTTGCTGTATTTAATACAGTACATTCTACTTGGAAATCTACATAGCTTAAAGTTTTTGTATTTTTATCAAAGGCTTTTATTAAGTCTTTTGCATGAAATTGTGATTTCAATGTTTTTCCATCTTTTGTCCATGCATTTGCTTGATTTATTTTACTGTTTTCTGTTAATTCCAATCCTGCTGGTAAATAATCTGATATTTCTCTAACATATCCGTCTATATCGCCTTCATTGTATACTCTAATTGTGTATGTTACGATATCTCCTGTTTCAACTTGTAAAGGATTCTTTGTATGTGTTTTTACTGCTGTTGTTTTAAATTCTGTACGTCCTGTTGCTAAATCATCTAATGCTTGTGCAGTTATTACTGGCTCTCTACTTGCAACCTTTTTTGCTGTTCCTGTAGCTGTTCTTATTCCTGTTATGAACTTTCTTAATGCTAAATCAAATTCTTTATTATTTGGTTTTAATGGTTCATAATCATCATCATCTTCATAACCTTTTCCTTTTTCAGATGTTCCTGGATTATAGTTTGTGATCTGATCTCTTGTTAAGTTGTTTGGAACAGAATCTCTATCTCTTATTTGTTGATTGTCTACTGGTCTTTGTGCTGTTATTTCTGCTACATTTGTTAAGTCTCTTGTTGTCAAGTTTGTTGTATCTAAAACTGTACATTCTACTTGATAATCTATATAACTTAATGTCTTTGTGTTTTTATCAAACGCTTTTAGTAAATCTTTTGTATGGAATTGTGATTTTAATGTTTTTCCATCTTTTAACCATCTATTTGCTTGATTTATTCTACTATTTTCTGTTAATTCTAATCCTGCTGGTAAATAATCTGTTACTTCATCAACGTAACCATCAACATCTCCTTCGTTGTATACTCTAATTGTGTATGTTACGATATCTCCTGTTTCAACTGTTAAAGGATTTTTTGTATGTGTTTTTACTGCTGTTGTTTTGAATTCTGTACGTCCTGTTGCTAAATCGTCTAATGCTTGTGCAGTTATTACAGGCTCTCTACTTTCAACTTGTTTAGCAACTCCTGTTGCACTCCTAATTCCTGTAATGAATTTTCTTAATGCTAAGTCAAATTCTTTTGGAATTTCTCTAACTTGAATTATTTTTTCGTCATTAAAAGCTTTTGGTGCTTTTTGTACAATTACTACTGGTTGATTTCTTTGTGCAATATTTGCAGATGTTGACCAATATGTAATATCTGTTGTTTGATAATTGGCTGAAACTGCAATTTTAAATGTTTTTACATTTGTTGATTTTGGTACTACTGCATAAAAGTCTGCGCCATTTGCATTTAATATCTTTTCTGATACTGTATTTCCTGGATATTCAACACCTTGTGCATTTACAATTCTTATATTATTTCCTAATTGTACATCTGCTTCAATGTTAACAGTAATTCCTGGATTATTTGTATATGTTAAATTATATGGTCCAAATTTATAATTTGATCCTTCTTCAACATATGTTGCATTATCTTTATTGAAATTAATTGTTGCTGCTGATGTTTGATATGTATATCCTCCATTAACTGCTTCTTCAGATTTTGTTATTAAATATCTATATAATTCATTTAATGGGTATGTAATTTCATCATTATAGTACTTTGATACTACTGGTGATTTTGAATTATTTTGATTTGTTGCTCCTACTCTTAATGACTCATTTGTTCCTGATGGATGATAATCTCCTGTAGGATTTGTATAATACCATATTGCCATTTGTTGTGCAGCTTCTAAAATATCTACCATTTCTTCTTGTGTCATTTGAGCTTTGTCACCTTTGAAATCGTTAACATTAATACCTGCTGCTGTAAACAATGCGTTTATTGATTCTGGATCATTTGGATTTGCTACATTACTTAATATCCACATTATTTTATTATAATTTGGTGTTATTCCTGCAGTTATTCCAATTGCTTCTTTGTATTCGTTACCAATTGTTTCTGGTTGTTTCATATCAAAATGTTGTGTATATGGAACTATGGCTGCTGTTGAACCTTCTGATCCAAATCCTATTCCATGTCTTAAACAATATATTTGTGTAAGATAATCTACATTTCCTAATCCTTGTGCATTTTCATATTTAACAATTTTTATTGCTGGTCTACGCGCTTTAGATGCATCTAAATAATCATAAAAGCCTGTTTTTCTAGCATTACTATTGTTATATAATCCTAAATACATTGGATTTGCTGAAGAATCTGCTGCATAAATTTTACTTGATGTCATTAAAATTCCTGCTAATAAGATTCCAGCTAAAATAATAAAAACTTTTAATTTTTTCATACTTTAATCTCTCTATCCTTTATTAATTTTAGTTTACACTACTATATTATTATACAATATTTGCGTCTTTTATGCAATATGTAAACTAAAATTAATATTCTTTTAAAATTAATTTAATATTTACGCATTAAAGGACCCCGGAAGTTTCCAAGGCCCTCTTTTTAGAGCTTAAAATAAAACAGCAGTTGATTAATTACTGCTGTTTTATCTATTATTTTAATGAATTTAATTCTTCAATTATTTCTTCTTTATCTGTAACTCCGATAAATTCTTTTAGTTGCTCACCTTTTTTTAAAATTAACAATGTTGGTATTGTCATTACTTCGTATTTTGATGCTAATTCTTGTTCATCATCGCAATTTACTTTATAAAAATCAACACCATCAACTTCTTCTGATATTTCTTCTACAATTGGTGCCATCATTCTACATGGTCCACACCAGTCTGCATAGAAGTCTACGAATACTAATTTATCTGAACTTTTTACATTTTTTTCAAACTCTTCGTTTGTTAATTGTTTTACCATATTTTCCTCCTTTATTTTACTAATTTCGCAATATAAAATCCTTCAAAATTTTCATCTGGTAAAATTGTTATAGTCTTATCATTGATTCCTTTTACTATATTGATATTTTCTTTTTCAATAATATCAATTTTTTCTAAATGAATATTAGAATTCTGAGATAATACTTTTTGAATCATTTCATCATTTTCTTTTTTTAAAATGGAACATGTTGAATATATTAATTCTCCATCTTTTTTTAATAATTTAATTGCTTTATTTAGTAATTTTTCTTGTGTTTTTATTGTTTTTTCTAGCAAAGATTTTGTTAAATGTTTTTCAAAGTTCGTTTTATGATTAATTGTCCCTGTTCCTGTGCATGGTGCATCTAACAATATTTTATCAAACTTTAAAAAATCGTCTAATTCCAATGAATTTTTATTTATACAATAAACATTTGCTCCTTGCTTATTTATATTATACATCATCTTGTCAAGTCTTATTGTATTTCTCTCACATGCTGTTATATTCGCCTTATTGTCTGACATTGCTGCCATTTGTGTTGTTTTTCCTCCAGGTGCTGCTGCCATATCTAGTATATCTTCTTGCTCTTTTGGATTCAAAAATAATGGTGGTATCATTGATGATAAATTTTGAATATATATTTTACCTTCTTCATATATTTTTGTTTTTCTAATTTCTATATCATTTTCTAATAGAAATATTGTTGGGCTTTGCACATTTTTCACAATTTCATTGTTGATTATTTCATATTCTATTTTATTTGCTTCTAATTCTTCTATTATTTCTTGTTTATTTGACTTAATTTTATTTACTCTAAATGTTGTTTTTCTATTTGAATTATATCCATTTTTTATTTGGTCTAATTTTTCATCACTATATTGTGTTTTTAATTCATTTTCTAACCATTCTGGTAAATCTATCATTTTATTCACCTACTTATTGTGTATATCAATTTGTTGATATGGTATATCTATAGCATTTTCTTCCATTACATCTGCTATTATTCTTAAAGCTATTCTATTTGCTTTTAATTTATCTTCTGGATGGCATGTTATTGCTATACAATAATCTTTACTTGAACTTGCAAGTTCAACTAATCCTACATTTTTTGCAGTATATATAAACTCTTCCTTGTTAAGCAAATCTGCTACAAGATTTGCAATTTTATCAGCTTTTTTCATTTTTATTTCATATGGAAAATTTATTCTAACATATAATTCTTTTGATACCTTTTCAACTTGCTCAATATTTCTATTTGCTATAGTTATTTCATTTCCTGTTTTAATATCATACATTTTTGTTGATCTGATACCAATCATTGATACTTTTCCCATTATATCTTGATATTTTATTATATCTCCTACTTTGAAATATTCATCAGATACTATTGTAAATCCTCTTATAATGTCTTTTAATGCATCTTGTATTGATAAACCTACGATTGCTGAAATAATTCCAACTCCGGCTAACATTGAACTGACATTAACTCCATTTACTTGTAACAATATTAATACAACCAATATCATCATAATATATCGTAATGAGCTTAATGTTATTCCTATTATAGTTTTATTTTTGAATGCCCTATTATTTAGATTGTTATGTCTTGCCTTTTTTATTAAATGATTAAATCCTCTGAATATTAGTAAGCTGATTGCTACAATTATTATTGAATAAAAAATTTTGCTGTTTAATATTTTTATTATTGTCTCCATTATATTATTCATATTTTCCTCTTTTGTTATTTTTCTATTTCTATAACAATTCTTCCGGATTTTGTCGTATTTAGAATTTTATTGATTTTAAATCGTCCTTTTCCTCTTATTGTTATATACGAATTTTCTTCTATCTTTAAGCTTGTTCTTAATTCTTCTTTAAAATTAACAAAAACTCTTTCTTGTTGTATTAATTCTTGTGCTTTGCTTCTTGAAGTGTTTGCTAATTCTGCAATTATTGAATCAAGCCTCATTGACTGTACTATGATTTTTAATATTTGTTTTTCAGGTTCATTATATTCTAAATCTGATATGTTTTCTATAGTTATTTTAGATTTTTGGAATCGCGTTAATGTGTTGATATTACTAGCAATAAATTTAGAAATATTGCTTTTACATATAATATCTGCTCCATTTTCTTTTACTATTATATCTCCTATTTTTTCTCTTTTTATTCCTAACTTTATTAGTGCTCCTAGATATGTTCTATGATCATATTTATTATAATATTCTTTTGGGTTTTGTATTCTTACTATTCTTAATATTTCATTATAAATATTTTCTAATATGTACTCATATTGTTCTGTATATGCTATTAAAACTTTTCTTTCTGACCTTTCATGGCCTCCATATAATATTGTATTTTGATATCTGTTTTTTATAATTTCATTTTTTATTATTTCTTGTTCTCTTAAATCAAGAAAATCAGTATCCGTATAACGGCTTTTATTTTGTGCTATTTTAATTTTATCTTTTATTTTTGATTTTAATAGTTCATCTTTATCTTTTTGATGTTTTGATTCTTCACTAATCTTGTCCATCTTCAAAATCCTTTATTGCTTCTTTGAACATTCTTTCCATTTTTTCTGCTGAGTCACTTAATTTGTATTTTTTCATTATCATTGAATATTCTTGTTCTACTCTTTCTTTTAATGAATAATGTTCTATCCAAAAATCAATTTTTTTAGCTAAATCTGTACTGTTATCAGCTTTAAATAAAGATTTTTTATCTATTGCAAATTGTTTTGCTGCTGTTTCTTCACTGTCTGCAATTATTGGGACTCTACCCAATGCCATTGCTTCCATACATGTTATAGGTTCTGATTCAAAATCTGATGGATGTATGTATAAATCTGAATATCCTAATATTTCATACAATTCTTCTTTTGCATACCAGTTGAATATTGGTAAGTTTGTTAATTTGTATGATTTTTTTCTTAATATGTTTTCTTCTGGTCCTTCTCCTGCTGCTATTAGTTGTATTACTTTTTCATATTTTGATTTTGCTATTGCATCAATTATTATATCTTGTTTCTTTTCTTTTACATATTTTCCTGCTGTGGCTATTATAAATTTATCTGCGAATCTACTTGGTTTATTTAATTTTAGATAATGTAATTCATCACTAATTCCATTAGATATTTCGTGTAAATTTGATATAAATCCATGTTCTTCTAATTCGTTTACTATATAATTGCTTGGACAATGTAAATGTTCAATCTGATTATAAAATCTCTTAAAATACATAAAAATCAACTTATTTACTATTTTGCTTTTTTCTAAATTTATTAAATTACTTATAGTTTGTGGTTGTATGTAAAATCCTGCAGTGCATGGTACGTCTGCTTTTTGTGCTATTTTTAATATTTTCCTTGATAACCTAAATGGTGTAAAAAAGTGTATTAAATCTACCTTCCTTACTATTTTTTCGGCTTCTTTTATGTTAGGTTTAGCAAACTTTAATTCTTTATCTGCAATTTTATCTTTCAACAAGTTCAATTTTATTTCTTGACATTCAATTTTATTTCTGGCCATATCTCCAATGCCTATCCAATAAATTGTATGTCCCATTTTTGATAGTTCATCTGCTAATTTATTCGCAATGACTGTTACTCCACTACTCATATTATCCATCTGATCTATTACAAAAAGTATATTCATTATTAATTCCTTTTATGTTTTCGTATCTCTATCTTTTGTTTATTATATGAATTTTTCTAAATTTTCTATTAAATATATTGTGTTTATATCTTTAATATACTGCATATTAATTAATTCTTTTGCTTCATCTATTGTACATTCAATAATTGCTATAAATTCATCAGAATCTAGTTTTTGTTCAGAGATTTTTTCACAATCTTTTGCTATAAAAGATGATGTAAGACCTGCAAATGATCCCATGTCACAATAATATTCTCTTAATTGAATTAATTCTTTTGCTTTAAATCCTGTTTCTTCAAGCAATTCTCTTTCTGCTGCTTCTGAAGCTTTTTCTCCATCTTCTACATATCCAGCAGGCGCTTCTACTCCTACAGTTCTCTTAGTGAAGACTCTTGGCTCTATTACTAATATGACATGATTATCTTTTGTTACTGGTAATACTGTTACTGAATTTCCTTCTCTTCCACTCTTATATATCTGTTCTCTGTGAATTGTCTTACCATTATTTAACTTTATTTCATAATTTTTTACTGTTATAAATCCTTCGCTTTCAAATGGTTCTGACTTTTCTATTGTTTTAAAATATTCTATGTACTTATCTATTTCATTTATTTTTTCTTTTCTCATATTTACTCCCCATATATCTTTTATATTACCACATTTTTCTTTTTTTCTCAATATTTCTCTTGTTTTTATTGTATTTTTATTATATATCTTGTATAATATTGATGTTGTTAATATGCAATAGTAGCTTAGCTGGATAGAGCACTCGGCTACGAACCGAGAGGTCGGGGGTTCGAATCCCTCCTGTTGCACCAAAGCCATCATTTCAATGATGGCTTTTTTATATTCTCCTTATTATTGTAAAATGTTAAGATATTATATATAATAGTTATACTATCTATAAGGAGGTAATATTTTGGAAAAAGAATTAATATCTTATTTATCAAATATACTTAAGAAAAATTTTATTGAGAAAATAGCAAATATCGACGAAGCTATTGATAATTTTTTAAATGCCAATATAAGTGAAGTTAATAAAATGGCTGTTCTTGAACAATTATACTTATTTCAATTGTATTCTAGTGCTTATATAGGTCCTGACCCTAGAGCAAAATCTAATATCTTATCAAGTTATTCTCTTGTCTTGAATGTAAAGGATGATAATGATTTATTAGAAAATTTATCTAAATTTAAAACTATAATTGATGTTATGAAAAATGCAGAGACTCATCCTTTGGAAACTTTCAAGAAAAAATTAGAGGATGATAGGAATTCAGAAAATTCAAGATTTTAATTTATAATAATTTGTACAATATCGCAAATAAAGTTAGTATCCTTGTACTAACTTTATTTCAGACTGTTGACAAAGTATATAAAATATTTTGTTAAACAGTCTTTTCTTTTTTTAAATTATAGTTTAAAATAATATTAATCTTTACAATAACCAATTAAAGATTAGAAAATGCAGATTTTTCTTAGAGAAATCTGCATTTTTTCTTTATTAATGGTATAATTTAAGTAGGTTGTTGTAAAGGAGAAAAAGATATGTTAAATAAAATAGAAAATATTCAAAGTGAAATCATAATGTATACTTTAGAGCAATTAGTGCCGAAAGAAAGTCTTTATAGAAAGATTGATAAATACATTGATTTCACTTTTATTTATGATAAAGTTAAAAACTTATATTGTGCAGACAATGGAAGAAAAAGTGTAGATCCAGTAGTATTATTTAAATTAGTCTTCATTCAAGCAATAGACGGATTAAAATTAATGAGAAAAACATGTGAAAAGATAAAAGTAGATTTAGAATATAGATGGTTTTTAGGAATTCCGTTAGGAGAAGATACACCACATTATTCAACATTTAGTCAAAATTATATAAGAAGATTCGCAGGAAGTAATATATTCGAAGAGATATTTGTAAAAATAGTAGAACAAGCAATAGCATATGGATTAGTAAGAGGCGAAACTTTTTTTACAGATTCAACACATAAAAAAGCAAATGCAAATAAAAATAAATATCATAATGAAATAATAAAAGAAGTAAAGAAAAGACGAAAATGGTTAGAAGAAGAAATAAATCAAGAAAGAAAAAAAGAAAATAAAAAAGAATTTTTATATATTGATGAAATCGAAGAAAAAGACATAAAAGTAAGTAATACAGATAAAGAAAGTGGATATTATCACAGAGATAATAAAGAAAAAGGTTTTATGTATTTAGACCATAGAACTGTAGATTCAAAATGTAATATAATTGTTGATTGTCATATAACCAAAGGAAATGTACATGATTCATTGCCATATATAAATAGATTAGAATATATAAAAAATAAATATGGTTTTAAAATAAAAGAAGTTGGAATAGATTCAGGATATGATACATTAGATATAAAAAAATATTTGCATGATAATGAAATATTTGGAGTAATAGCATATAGAAGATATGCAAAATCAGAGACAACAGTACGAAAAAATAGATTTAAATATATAAAGGAAAGCGATTGTTATATATGTCCAGAAACAGGAGTAATATTAGAATATACAGGAAGAATTGATAGAAACGGTTATAAATATTATAGTAGTAAAGACAATTGCAATAATTGTCCAGAAAAAGCAGGATGTTGTAATAAAAAGGAATATCGAACAATAACACGACATATATGTGAAGAATTAAATGAAGAAATGAGAGAAAGACGACTATCAGAAAGAGGAAGAGCATTATATAAACAAAGAAAAGAAAAAATTGAAAGAAGTTTTGCTGATAGTAAAAACAATCACGGATATAGATACGCGATGTATAGAGGGATTGAGAAAAATCAAAATTATACATGGCTTATTTGTGCTGCACAAAATATAAAAAATATAGCAATAAAAAAGGAAAAAATATGGTGATAATCCCCAAGCTTTTTAAATATAATAAAAAAATCACAAAATAATCTATTTAATTATCATAAATAAAAAATAAAAGACTGTTTAACAAAATATTTTATATACTTTGTCAACAGTCTGAAATAAAGTTAGTATCCTTGTACTAACTTTATTTTGTTTTTATTTTTTATTTTCTTTTTCTATTTCTACATATCTTTTTATTTTTTGTGTTGTCGTTTTTTCCATAGGGATATCTGTAATTTCAATTTCTTTAATATGTTTATATGTTACTAAATTTTTATTAATTTCTTTGATATCTTTCCATATATCCTTTTGATATTCTTCTTTTGATTTTTCTCCATATAATTGTTTTATTCTATCTTTGTCATAAACAATTTTTGCTTTTAAAACTGTATCGGTTTTATCTTTATCTCTAGAGAAAACTATACATTCTAACACATAATCTAATTTTGTTATTAGAAATTCAAGTTCTTGAGGATATACATTTTTTCCATTTTTTAAAACAATGATATCTTTCTTTCTACCTGTTATAAATAGAAATCCATCTTTATCAATATATCCATAATCTCCAGTTTTGAAAAATCCATCTTTTGTAAATGCTTCTTTTGTTTTTTCTTCATCATTGTAATATCCTAGCATTACATTTTGACCTTTTGCTACAATTTCACCTATTCCATCTTGGTCTGGATTATTTATTTTTAACTCTTGATTTATTAGGCAATATCCTGCTGATCCTATTCTATGTTTAGTCTCGTTTTCTGCTGTTAGCACTGGTGATGTTTCGGTTAGTCCATAGCCCTGTATTAAATTTATTCCCCAATTATTATATGCAATTATTGTGTCTTTTGATATGCTTGCTGACCCATATAACACCTTTTTTAAATGTCCTCCAAATACCTCATGTATTGGTTTAAATATTACTTTTCTTAAATCTATATGTAGTTTCAATAAAGCATTTGATATTTTTATCATCTTAGATATTAATTTATCTTTTCCCTTTTCTGCTAATCCTTTTTGAATTTTTTTATACATTGTTTCCATTACTAATGGGACTGCTACGAATATGGTGATTTTATATTCTTTTAAATTATCTACTATATGTCTTAATCCATCGCAAAATGCTACTGTTCCACCTTTATACATTGATAATAATATTGTAATTGTATTTTCAAATGTATGATGTATTGGTAAAAAAGATAATAAAGTGTCTTTTGGAGTTATTTCTACATGAAATTGAATACTATATACATTGGCCATTATACCAGCTTGCGTTAACATTACGATTTTAGATTTATCCGTTGTTCCTGATGTGAATAACATTATATTCATTTCATCGTCTTTTATTTTAACTTTACTGTATTTCTTATCTCCATTTTTAAGTAATTCTAGACCTTCTTCAATTGCTGTTTCTAAATCAATTATGTCTTTATCATCTACTTTTTCCATGCAAATTATTGTTTCTAATTTATTGTCTTTTTTGTCTATCAATCTTTTAAATATTTCTAAATGATTTTTATCTGTTATAGCAGCGTCTATATCGCTTCTTTTTAATAAAGATTCTATTTCTTTTTCTGGTAATAGCTTGTCCATAGGCGCAACGATTTTTCCTGATGTTGCTACACCTAAATATCCTTCTACCCATTTTTCGCTATTATCGCCAATTACGACAATTCTTTTCATTTCTTTTTCATAATTTAATATAAATGTCGCCAATCCTCTAACTTTAGTTGCAACTGTTTTAAAAGTAGTTTCTACAATTGTCGCAGGCTTTTCTTTGATGTCTTTTTTATATTTATAACAAATATTATCTCCATATGTTTCTTCTGCATAATCAATTAATTCTCTAAAATTATTTAATTTTCTTTTTTCTTCTATTTTTGCCATTGCTCTACCCCTTATTAATTTGATTTCATTATATATTTTTTATTAATGTATTTCAATGGCATTTAAATGAAAAAGAGCACTATTAAGTGCCCTCTTCACAAGTATCCATCTTCTTGCGTCTGTATCGAGAGTTTATCATGTAAACATCCTCTCCTACAAAAAGACTTTGGGATACTCTTTTGTAGCGTACTCCTGCAAAATCCATGGTCCTTCCGATTTCTAACATTTCGAGTCTAGCTGTGAATCTTGTATTCAATCCACTTTTAGTTCTCTGAAATATGTATCCTCGGGTTACTAGACCTTCTAGTTTCTCTTGCAAATTGTTAGCCTCTTTCAAGACCTTTTCCTTGAACTCATTGTTCTCAAGCTCATAGCTTGCAAACATTATGCCCTCAATTTTGCAGAGTTCCCTCTTTTGCATGTTTTCCTCCTTTTTCATGTCGCTATGGGGACTTAATCCCCAATTCAAGAAGTTATGAAAAGTTACATTACTGATATATTTTAATGAATTTACATAATTTAAGCAAGTGTTTTCGGTAATTTTATTTGTTTTTATTAGCTTTTTAGTCGAATTTTGTGATATAATGATACAAATTTAAGGATTGGAGACTTTATGAATAATGATTTTTCTTCAAATACTTATGATAAAAATGATGATTTTATTGATATAACTCATGATTTAGATAAACATTATATTGATACAATTGAAATTCTTAGACAAACAGTTGAAGCTAAAGATCCTTATACTAGGGGACATTCTGATAGAGTTTCTGCTTATTCAGTTTTACTTGGTAAGAAATTAGCTCTACCTAAAAAAGATTTAATTACTCTTAAAATTGGTGGATTATTCCATGATATCGGAAAGATTGGTATTCCTGATTCTATTTTACTTAAAGAGTCAAGGTTGACTGATGATGAATATGCTCAAATAAAAATGCATCCCATTGTAGGTGTTCAAATACTTGGAAATTCTGATTTCTTTTATGATTGTTTGCCTATTATTTTACATCATCATGAAAAATTTGATGGTAGTGGTTATCCTAATAGATTACGTGGACATGATATTCCTTATTTAGCTAGAGTTTGTAGCATTGTTGATGCTTTTGATGCAATGACTTCTCGAAGGAGCTATAGGGATGTGATTCCTCTTGAAAAAGTTGTTGAGGAGCTTAAAAAATATTCTGGAACTCAGTTTGATCCACGGAATTTTGTTTGCTTTTTTAGATATTGTTGAGAATGATTATGAGTCAATTTCTAAAATTATTAGTAAATATAAGCAAAAAAATTAAGCATGTATTTAATTTATTATTAAAATACATGCTTTTTTATTATTCTATTCCTAAGTATTCATTATATGTCATTTCTTTATCTATTATTCCATCTGCTTTTATATCAATTATTCTATTTGCTACTGTTTGCATTAATTGATGATCGTGTGATGTAAATAACATATTTCCTTTAAATTTTTCCATTCCTTCGTTCAGTGCTGTTATCGATTCCATGTCTAAATGGTTTGTTGGTTCATCCATTATTAAGAAATTTGCTCCTGATAACATCATTTTTGAAAGAACACATCTAACTTTTTCTCCTCCTGAGATTACATTGACTTTCTTTAATGCTTCTTCTCCTGAAAATAGCATTCTTCCTAAGAAACTTCTTACATATGTTTCATTTGGGTCTTTAGAATATTGTCTTAACCAATCTGTTATACTTTCATTTCCTGTGAATAAATAGTTGTTATCTTTTGGGAAATAACTATTTGTAATTGTTGTTCCCCATTTGATTGTTCCTTCATCTGGTTCAACTTCTCCTGCAATGATTTGGAATAATAATGTCATTGCATTTTCATTATCCGCTAAAAATGCTATTTTATCATTTTCTTTTACTTTAAATGAGATATTATTTAATATTTTTTCACCATTTATTGTTTTACTGATTCCTTCAACTTGCAATATTTCATTTCCTGGCATTCTATCTGGTTTAAAATCTACATAAGGATATCTTCTATTTGATGGCTTTATTTCTTCTAATTCAATTTTTTCAAGCGATTTTTTTCTTGATGTTGCTTGTTTTGATTTTGATGCGTTTGCACTGAATCTTTGAATGAATTCTTGAAGTTCTTTTATTTTTTCTTCTTTTTTCTTGTTTTGCTCTCTCATTTGTTTTTGAATTAATTGGCTTGATTCATACCAGAAATCATAATTTCCTGGATATAATTTTATTTCCCCATAATCCACATCACAAATGTGAGTACATACTTTATTTAAAAAATATCTATCGTGTGATACTACAATTACTGTGTTTTCAAAATTAATTAAAAATTCTTGTAACCATCCTATTGATTTTAAGTCTAAATCGTTTGTAGGTTCGTCTAATAGTAAAATATCTGGATTTCCAAATAATGCTTGTGCTAATAATACTTTAACTTTATCTTTTGGTTCTAATTCTGACATTAATCTATAATGGTCTTCTGGTTTTATTCCTAAATCATTTAACAATGTTTCTGCATCTGATTCTGCATTCCAGCCATCTAATTCTGCAAATCTTTCTTCAAGTCTTGCTGCAATCATTCCATCTTCTTCTGTGAAATCAGGCTTTGCATAAATCATATCTTTTTCATTTTTGATTTCATATAATTCCTTATTTCCCATTATTACTGTATCAATTACACTTTTATCTTCAAATTCAAAGTGATTTTGTTTTAATACAGATATTCTCTCAGTTTTCTCTTTACTTACTTCACCTTTACTTGGTTCTAATTCTCCTGATAAAACTTTTAAAAATGTTGATTTTCCTGCACCATTTGCACCTATTATTCCATAGCAACATCCTTTATTGAATTTCAAATTTACGTCTTCAAATAAGCTTCTTTTTCCAAATCTTACTGATACTCCATTTGCTGTTAACATTTAATATTCTCCTATTTTCTTATCTTTCTAATGTTTTTTTTCCTTGTTGTTATATAAATTTTTGCTAATTCACTTAGCATTTTAATAATCAAATCCCTATCTTCTTTTTTTAACTCACGTACTTGTCCTATTATTTTAATTACATTTTCAGCTTTATTTTCACCAATTTCTGCAAATGTTTCAAAGTCAGAATCTAAAAATATTTTAAAAATCAAATCAACTACTTTTTTTCGATTTTTTGCTTCTGTTTCTTGAAGATATTTTCTTAGTGATTTATATACTATTTCACTTTTTTGATTTGGTTTCTTTTGTCTGTTAAATTTCTTAGCAATTAATTGCCATGAATAAATATCGTGTTGATAGATGTTCTTTTCTGTACTTGTTACTACTGTTACTTTTCCACCTTGTTCCATAATCCTTCCAATTATAGATTCTTGTGGTAAGTATGTATGTATTTTTTCTTTTATTTGTATAAATTTTTCTGATTCAATAATTTCTTCTGGAAAACCTGGGCCATCATAATTTAATACTTTTAAGATTCTTACTTTATTTTTTAAAGAAGAATTTATCGCTGCGTAAACAGCAATATTTCCTCCTTTAGAATGGCCTCCAAAAATAAATTTTGAATTTGGATATTTTTTCATCATATTATTTGCATATTTTAATGCTTCTATTTGCGCAGGAATGTCTTGTGTAAATGATAAATTAAAATCTTCTTTCCAACCTATGATTGATTTATCAGTTCCTAAAAACGAAATATATTTTAGTTCATCGTTTAATGTAATAGTAATTGCAGAAAATTGCTTTTCTTCATCTTGATCATTACTTTCTCTATAATCTGTAACTTTTAAATTCTTAAATCGTGCTGACTTTCCAATTAGTTCATTCATCTCCCTGTCGCCAAGATAATTGTATTCATCATCTTTAAATTTAGACATTTTTTTTGAGATGTCACTAATTGTTTCTTCTAATTCCATTTCTATCTTGAAAAACGGAAAGTATGAATATCTTGCTAAAATTAATTCATCAATTTCATTTAGTTCATCATGTTTTAGAGATATATCTCCTCTCCATTTTAGATAATCATTTATGTTAGACATTTTTTCTCCTACTATTATCTTCCTCTATATGCCATGTATGGTGCAATTCTTGCTGATAATTCTCCTATTGTCATTGTTTGCATTATTACTTTTCCTGGTCCTCTTACTACTGTGTTAAATATTCCTTCTCCACCAAATAGTACATTTCCTATTCCTTTTACACTTTTAATATCCATTGTACATGTAGATTCCATCATTGCTAAGTGTCCTGTTGCTATAATAATTTCTTCATCTGCTTTTAAGTTATATTCAATTGATGTTCCATCTATCTCAAGAAACGCTGTTCCTTTTCCAGTTAACTTGTTCATTATAAATCCTTCACCACCAAAGAATCCTGCTCCTAGCTTTTTTTGGAAGTGTGCACTTAATTCTACACCGTCTTCTGATGCTAAATATGCACTCTTTTGAACAATATATGATTTATCTGGTGTTACTTCTACTGCTAAAATTTCTCCTGGAAATGAAGATGAAAATGAAATTTTTGAGTCGTCTTCTGTTGCAGTAAATTTGCTTAAAAACATGCTTTCACCTGTAAATGCTCTTCCAAACATTTTTTTAATTCCACCTGATTTAACTTTATATTCAATTTTAGGATTCATATATAGCATTGCTCCTGCTTCTGCTGATATTGATTCTCCTTTTTTTAAATTGCATTCTACATAAGGTAGTAATGATCCATTAACTTTGTAATCCATACGTTTCTCCTTTTACTATTAATTATTTTAAAACTAAAAAGCACCTCTTTTATTTGAGGTGCTTTCTGTTGGTGGGCGACCGGGGGGTCGAACCCCGGACCTTCTGATTAAGAGTCAGCTGCTCTACCAACTGAGCTAGTCACCCATTTTTTCCAATCCTGCTCAAGTATACAACAGTTTTCTTTTAGTGTCAATATTTTTTTATTTTAAACTTAATTTTGTATGTGTCAACTAAATGTGGGCAAATTTTTTATCTATCGGATAATCCTTTAA
>ERZ773057.152-NODE-152-length-32550-cov-79.661794_pt1 | contig 32550 bp, 29 predicted proteins | sample MGYA00580629_ERZ773057 | MGnify/ENA primary metagenome ERZ773057 (study PRJEB29015, sample SAMEA2738143) | human oral metagenome | biome: human oral; feature: human-associated habitat; material: saliva | place: China | collected 2163 ...
CCTATGAAAAGTTAGGGTACCCAAATTACGTGCGAGTTTTGGTTGATGAGGCGCCGCCCGAGGGGCGCTGGAAGAGTTTGCGGCCAGCGACCTGGGAGCGCGCTACCCCCAAACGGTTGCCACCTGGCAGTGCTTCACGCCGTTCCTGGCGTTCCCGCCCATGTTGCGCCGCGTCGTGTACACCACCAACGCTATCGAATCGTTGAACTACCAGCTGCGTAAAATCACCAAGAACCGCGGGCATTTCCCCAGCGAAGAAGCCGCCGTCAAACTCCTATGGCTCGCCATCTGCAACATCGAAGACAAACGAGCCGCCCAACGCCTCACAAACGCTGGCAAACCCCCCAACAAACGAACAGGACACACCCGCCTCATCCAAGGACACACCACCACCAACTGGAAACAAGCCCTCGCCCAACTCACCACCGCCTACCCCGACCGAATCACCCCCTACCTCTAACCCCCATACACAGAAAAATTGACAGGCTCCAAGGGTCGCCGTCATCATGATCTCGTGGCCCGGCAAGACAGGAAGCTCGGGGGAACGGCTGACGGGGCTGGGGGGCACGGGAACGGGAGTGTCCGCGGCATCACTGGGCGAGGAAACCCCAAGCACACAGCACGCGGCCGCAGCCACGCACGCCAGCGCGCGTCTCATGTGTGTGCGTCGCGTTGTCGCCATTGATCCTCCTGTTGTGGTCAGCTCAAGAGACGGGTGTTAGCTTGTGCGGCGCCGTGCCCAGGTGATTCCCACCGCGGCGGCCAGGAGGAGGAGCGCGGCGCCCGCGCCAACACCGATCAGCAAGCCGCGCGAAGAAGCAGACGCTGACTCGGAAGTGGCGTCCGCGCTGGTGCCCGAGGCGGGCTCGTCGGCCTGTGTGGGTGTGATGGTGAAGGGGTTGATGGGTGCGGGCAGGTCAATGAACGGGCCGACCGTTCCTTCTTTATAATCGAAAAAGGTCTGTTCGACCTCGCCTTCGAGCAGGGGATCGTCGCTGGTGGGGATCGTCGCCCCTTCTTCGGTTTTCCACTGGCAGTACGACAAATGGGATGGAGCATTCGGATCACTGGAAATCAGATCGTCCACATGCTCGAGGGAGGGGGCGGCGTTACAACGTGCGTTGTTAATAGAAGTGAAACGGACTTCGAGTTCAGTGACGGAGGCGTTGTCGAGGGAGGAAGCGATCTGGTTGAGGTAGACCAGGGGTGCACGCACTTGCACGTGGCCGGATTCGTCCAGGGAGTAGAAGGCATGGCGGGCCTCGCGCGCGTAATCAGCGGTGATGATGCACGAGTTGGATAGGTACTCAGCCTTGACGTAGTAGTTGTTGCTCCTGCCCGACCAGAAGGTAGCTACCAGGTCTGAACAATCCTGCTGAGTGAGATCGGCGCTGCGTCCGTCGGCCAAGAATTTAACGGTGAGATTAGTGAGGTAGGTTTCCTCTCCGGAGAAATCATCGCGATGCTGGGACACTTTTGCCTTGATGGAGATCTCGCGTCCGGGCAACAACGGTGAGCTGGGAACCTGGGAGGGCGTGACTCTGGGAACAGGGATAGGATCGCCCGCGCCATAGGCTGGGCTCACACCACCAACCACACAACACGCAGCCGCAGCCACGCACGCCAGCACGCGTCTCATGTGTGTGCGTCGCGTTGTCGCCATTGATCCTCCTGTTGTGGTCAGCTCAAGGGTGGGTGTTAGCTTGTTCGGCGCCGCGCCCAGGTGATTCCCACCGCGGCGGCCAGGAGGAGGAGCGCGGCGCCCGCACCCACGCCAATCAACAGGCCGCGCGAAGAGGCAGACGAGGACTCGGAAGCGGTGGCCTCAGTGGCGGTGCCCGAGGCGGGCTCGTCGGCCTGTGTGGGGGTGATGGTGAAGGGGTTGGCGGGCACTGTCAGGTCGGTGAAGGGCCCGACGGTGCCGTCTTCGACGGTGTAGAAGTTTGGTTCGGCGGTGCCTGTCATGAGGGGGTCGTCGGTGGTGGGGATGGTGGCGCCCTTGTCGGTGTTCCAGTTGCAGGTGGTCATGTGGACGTTGCCCGATAGGGGGGCGTCGAGTTTGGTGTAGGAGGGGTCGGCGTTGCATTGGGTGTTCACGATCGCCGAGATCCTGTATTCAAATTCCGTGAAGTGTACGGTTTCGAAGGATGAGGCGATCTGGTGGAGGTAGACCATGGGGGCGCGCGCCGTGATCGTTCCGTCCTCATCGAGGGAGTAGAAGGCGTGGCGCGCATCGTTGGCATAATGGGCCGTGAGGACGCAGATACCCATGTCGTAGTCGACTGTGCTGTGGTAGTTTGGGGCGCTTCCCGACCAGAACGTGTTCGCCAGCATCGTGCACTCATCGAGCGTGATCTTTGGACTGGGATACTTGCTGCGCAGCCTGATTCGCAGTTCGCTGACGCTGACTCGCTCTCCCACTCCCATGTCATTGCTGGCACTAGGCGCAAGGCTCGCCGCCATCTTGATCTCGCGGCCCGGCAAGAGCGGCAGCTCAGGAGCTTGGCTGACGGGGCTCGGGGGCACAGGAACGGGAGTGTCCGCGGCATCACTGGGCGAGGAAACCCCAACCACACAACACGCGGCCGCAGCCACGCACGCCAGCGCGCGAAGCAGGACGGTCCTTGTCATCATCTCTCCTCCTCGATGTCGGCGGCACCCCTCATCCACGGTGACCCTCTTTAGAGAATGGGCACGTTTCTGTGCGCGGAGATGTCATCTCCTGGGTTGTCTTTCCAGTGCTTCTTCATCGCCTCTGACTCATAGACCGAGTCGATTTTACTAATCTCAGCATCGAGACCAGCGATCGCCGCGTCTAGCTCACTCGCCGAGACCATGTCCGTATTCGAGATCTTCTCGAGGGCTACACTCAGGTTGTCCGCGACTTTCTGGGCGTTTGTCGCCATTTGCAGCAGGGCAGCGTGCTCGGCGTCGAGGTACTCCTTGTACTTGCTGCCAAAGGCTGCGGGGCCGGGCAGCGTGCCCCACTTGGCCTCGGTTTGGTGCTCCGACGCCTGCTTGATATCCTCCGCGGCGCTGTTGAGCTGGTCGACGATGCCATCGTCTTTGCGTGTAATGAGGTCGATCCAGCCCTGCCACTGAGCCCGCGTGATCTCGAGGCGGTTGTCCTCCATGACGTGTCTCCTTCGAACAGCCTGACTGCTACCCGAGTTAGCCTAGCAGACGGTAAAACTGGGGCGCGGTGGTGTCTAACAGTGTGGGACACCCCGCTTGGCAGGCGGCATCAGCCGATAATGGGCTGCTCCTCGGGCATACGGATCACGCGGGAACGCTCGCGCAGGGCCAGAGCGGCCGCCACCGTCATCGAACCGGTACGACCGGCAAACATGAGCGCAATCAGCACATACTTCGCGGCCACCGGCAGATTGGGTGTCACGCCCGTGGACAGGCCGACGGTGGCGAACGCGGAGACAGTCTCGAACAGGATGATGTCCAGCGAGTGATCCGTCATGGTCAACAGCAGGACCACGGAGATAGCGACCATCGCCAGGCCCAGCAGGGACACGGCAACCGCCAGGCGTACCGTCGAGGTGGGGATACGACGTCCGAAGGTCTCGATATCGCGGTCACCCCGGGCCTCGGCGATGACGGCGAGGACCAGCACCGCGAAGGTCGTGACCTTCACGCCGCCCGCCGTGGACGCCGAGCCGCCGCCGATCATCATGAGGATGTCCTGCACGAAGTGTGTCTGTGAGTGCATCGCCCCCACGTTCAACGCCGAAAGACCCGAAGAGCGCGAGTTCACGCCCGCGAGCATCGCGTTGAGGATCTTCGAGGGCGTGTCCACGGACCCCAGCGTCGCCGGGTTGTGCCATTCGGTGAGGGCCAGGGCGAGTGCACCGATGAACGCAAGGATCAGGTAGGTGGACAGCGTCAGCTTCGTGTGCAGGCGCCAGCGGCGTGGCGCGCGCAGATTCTTCGCAACATCCATGATGACGGGGAAGCCGATAGCCCCCACCGTCGTGCCCAGGATGATGGGGACCAGCATCCACCAGTCGGTCACGTGCGGCTCAAGTCCGCCGGGCAGAATCACGAAGCCGGCGTTGTTGAACACGGAGATGGCCATGAACACGGCATCCCACACGGCGTGCGCGGGGTCGATGCCCATGGTGAGGAAACGCGGCAGGAACATGACCGCCAGGAGCGCCTGCATGGTCAGCGAGGTCGCGATGACTGCCTTGAGCAGCGTGGAAATCTGGCCCATCGCTCCCGTCCCGGTCTCCTGGGTGGCGAGCATGCGCTGGGTGAGTCCCAGGTGTCGGGACACCGCGAAGCCGAGGATCGACGCCAGCGTCATGACGCCCAGGCCGCCGACGACGATGCCCGCCGCGATGACAGCCTGCCCGAAGGGGGACCAATACGATGCTGTGTCCACCGTCGTGAGACCTGTCACGCATACGGCTGATACGGCGGTAAAGAGCACGTCGACGAAGGGAGCGGACTCGTCAGAGGCGGAAGCGATCGGCAGCATGAGCAGCGCCGTGATGACGCCGATGATCAGCGCAAACGTGCTCAGGGCCAGTCGCGCCGGGGAGTACCGGGCCTGCCGGGACAGCCACGCGCGCACGCGCTGCCCGTACGAGGTGGGCACCTGGGGGTGAGGGCCGCGGGGGCCGCCGGGGACCTGTCGGACGACGGGGGAGGGCTGGGGGCTGAGGGTTTCCTCTGAAATGGCGCGGGACGAGGCCGTGGCTCGTCCTCTCATCATGGACCGTGTGGCGCCGGGATTGGTGCGCAGCCGAGGGGTCTCAACCCGAGGCTTGCGTCCCTTGCGTGCCGGTCTCATCATTTCTCCTTAACGACTCTGCAACAAAAGTGGATAAAGTTGCAGTTTCCATGCGGTTGGGCAGTAGTATATTTCGTGAGGCTACGTAAGCGGTGAACGAACGGGTTTAACGCGCCTCGCGAGCATCCTGGGAGTCATTAATGGAACAGCAGTCGGCGCCGCGCTTTATGACCGTCACGGAAGTGGCGGACATCATGCGCGTCTCTAAGATGACTGTGTACCGATTGATTCACAGCGGTGAAATGCCCGCGATTCGTGTCGGAAAGAGCTTCCGAGTGCCCGAGGCCGCGGTCGCCCAGATGATCCAGGCCGGTATGGCGGATCACTCCGGTGGCCAGGCTCGCGTCATTGGCGGGTAGTATAGGCACGATGTGCCCGCTCCGGGCACCCATCATCAACCAGCGGTAGTACCTCTGCCGCCCACACTACGAGGGAGGAACCCCATGGGCTCCGTCATCAAGAAGCGCCGCAAGCGCATGGCGAAGAAGAAGCACCGCAAGCTCCTGCGCAAGACGCGTCACCAGCGTCGCAACAAGAAGTGAGCGAGCAGAGGCCCGACCATTGGTCGGGCCTCTCGTGTATGTCGGGCCGGCCGCCGGTAGGTGAGGGTGCAGATGACCAGCTGCGCCGAGGCCTGTAGACCCTATACTTGGGCGTTATGGACCGCACCATTATTCACGTCATGCGCCACGGAGAAGTGGACAACCCCAACGGTGTTCTCTACGGGCGGCTGCCCGGATTTGGGCTCACGGAGCTGGGACATCAGATGGCCGCTCGCGCGGCCGACTACCTTCAGGAATCGGGTGCGGACATCGCTCGCGTCATTTCCTCGCCGCTCCTGCGTGCCCAGTTGACGGCCGCGCCGACGGCCGCCGCCTACGGCCTGAGTATCGCCACCGATCCGCGCCTCATCGAGTCGGACAACGTCTTCGAGGGCCTTCCCGTCAACTCGAATCGCGCGATGCTGGCCAACCCCAAGTACTTCAAGTACTACTGCAACCCGCTGCGCCCCTCGTGGGGTGAGCCCTACCGTGACGTCGCCTCCCGCATGAGGGCGGCCCTGTCCTCGGCCCTGCGCGAGGCGCGCGGACGCGAAGCCCTGGTCGTCTCCCACCAGAACCCGATCGTCACGCTCACGCGTTTCGTCGACGGCCTGCCCTTGGCGCACTCGCCCAAGTCGCGCCACTGCTCGCTGGCCTCGATCACGTCGTTCATTTTCTCGGGCTCGACGCTCGTGGGCACCTCCTACGCGGAACCCGCGGCCGACCTCGTCGCCCTGGCGCGCGACATGACGCCGGGAGACTCTGCCGCCGACCTGCGCCGCTGAGGGCGCGCGGCGGACAATACCGCAGCAAGTGAAGCGGGCGACCCGATCAAGGGTCGCCCGCTTCACGTCACGCTCTTGCCTCAGGAGGCCTCTCCGTCCGACGTTTCATCGGAGTTGGTGCCGCGCTTGTCATGCTTGCGCTGCTCCTCCTCGCGGCGTTCCTCCTCGCGGCGCTTGCGCTGGATGTCGCGTTCGAGGCGGAAGAGAAACTCGGGGTCGTCGTCCGGCGCGGACGGGCGCGCGGGCTTGCTCGGAGGCGCCTGCTGGGCCTTTTCGGCGCGCTGGACCCAGCGCAGCACCAGCCACACGATCGGGCCGATCGCGGCGATAGTCGCCGTGAACAAAATGATCAGCAGCCAGATCGGCTTCGGCAGCTTGCCGGGCATCTCGTCTTCGGGGGTGCGATGCCAATCTGCGGCCGCGTAGATGGTGAGCGCAATCATGGCGACGAAAAGGACAATCCTGAGCATATGCCTAGTTTAGGGGCGTGCACTGCCTCACGTCGCCTCGTTCACTCCCGGGGCAATCCTGCCCGCTCAGCCCTCCGTGATCTGCGGCAGCGCCGCGTACGAGGAGGCGGCTCCCGGCGTCAGGACCGCCGTGGCTCCTGCCCGCATCCCGGCGGCCACGGCCTCGGCGAAGGGCATGCCGAGCGCCAGCGCCGCCGCCAGCGCACCCACGCACGCGTCGCCCGCACCCGTCGTATCCGCCACCTTGCCGAGCGTCACAGCGGGGCAGTGGCCGACCTCGGCCCCGGACACCCACGCCGCCCCCTGCGCGCCCAGCGTCACGACGATGTGGCGCGGCCCCATGCCACGCAGCGCGCGAGCGATCCCGATCGCCTCGGTCGGCGTCGCCGGGGCGGGCAGGCCCAGGGTCAGCCCAGCCTCCGTCTCGTTGACGACCAGGACATCAACCTGCGCCAGCGTCGCCGGGGCGGTGTCGCGCGCCGGCGCCAGATTGAGCAGGACGCGCGCACCGTGCGAGTGCGCCCACTCGATGGCCGCGGCGTTCGCCTCGGCGGGCACCTCCGCTTGCAGGACCACAACGTCGGAGGACGCGGGAATCAACGAGGCCTTGGCGGGCTCGGTGGTCACAGCCGCGTTCGCCCCCGCGTCCAGGATGATCGTGTTCTCGCCGGAGGCGGCCACGGTGATCAGCGCCGTCCCCGATGGGCCATCAACCGTGCGCAGGTGGGTGACGTCCACCCCGTGCGAGGCGAGCTCATCGCGTAGTCGCTGGCCCGACGGGTCAGATCCAACCGCGCCCACGAACAGCGTCGTTACTCCCGAGTGCGCGGCCGCCGCCGCCTGATTCGCCCCCTTCCCGCCCAAGCCGTAGGTGAGGGAAGAACCCGACAGAGTCTCGCCGGGGGAGGGGAAACGGTCGACGGTGACCGTAACATCTTGGTTAATGGAACCGACAACAATGACGCGTGCCATGGAATCTCCTATGTGAGGGAGGCTCTATTGTGTCACGTCACACGCAGAACGCAAATATCCCTCGGGGTCGATTGAGGCGTCATTTCAACGATTAAGTGTTGCTTAAGTTCTATACCAGTTTCCTGCAATACTACTAAAGAGACGCTTTGTGGTGAACTATCCGCCGTGCGCAATCTCCGATACCTCGTCTCGACCCGCCCGGCAGCCCCATCCTGCCGCCCCATCACCATCCCCTCCCAGGTAATCCAGGCAGGGGCCACGGCCTCGTCCCCCACGCGCACAACCGCACCTTCTGCGGCTGGGACAGACAGCCTCGCGCGCGTCCTCCTGCCCCTCCTGGGCATCTACGCTCTCGGCACAGTCTCCCTCCAAGGCTTCAACCTGGTCTACCTGCGCGTCGCCGCCGACATCGGTGCCGGCGAAGCCTCCGGCCTCATCACCGCAATTCCCGGCATCGTCCTGGGCGTCGCCTGCTTCCTATACGGAACCCTCGGCGACTTCATCCCCCTGCGCCGCATCGTCGACGTCGGCGTCGTCCTCATCGTCGCCGGATCCCTCCTCGGCTTCGTATTCTCCTCGTCCCTGACCGGCATCATCATCGCCCGAGCCCTCCAAACCCTCGGCTACCAGGCCTCCGCCTCCGCCTACATGATCCTGGCCACCGGCATCGCCGACCCCAAGCGCCGCGGCCTCTACGTCGGCCTCATGTGCGCCGCCTTCCAGGGCGGAACCGCCATCGGCATGCTCTCAGGCGGCCTCCTCGCCGACATCAACTGGGCGATCCTGCTGCTCATCCCCCTCGGCGGCCTCGCCGTCCTGCCCATCATGGGACGCCGCGTGCCCGCCCGCGCCCACACCGGACGCGTCGACGTCGTCGGCCTCGCGATCTTCTCCTCGCTGGCCCTCCTGCTCACCCTGGTCGCCTCCAACCCGCGCTGGTGGCTCATCGGCGGCCTCATCATCGGCGGCGCCCTCTTCTGGCGCTACATCGGCCGCGCCCGCGCCCCCTTCATCACCCGCTCCTTCTTCACCAACGTGCCCTGGGCGCGCTCCGTCAGCCTCATCGTCATCATCTACTGCATGAACTTCACGGTCGCTCCCCTCATGAACGGCATCGGCGCCGCCCACTACGGGCTCACCCCCGCCCAGGTCTCCGTGCGCCTCCTGCCCGCCTACTGCGTCGCGCTGACCACCGCCATGAGCTCCGGCGCCGTCATGGCCCGCATCGGGCGCGGCGCTACCGTGCGCGGCTGCGTCGCCCTCATCCTGTCCGGCACCGCGCTCCTCGCCCTCTTCATGAGCTCCGGCCCGTGGGTCATCACCGCCGCCATGTGCCTCATCTACGCCGGCTTCGGCGCGCTCTTCACCCCCATCTACGACACCGTCTTCGCCACCGTCGCACCCGGCCAGAACGGTCGCGCCGTCGCCATGAACGACCTTGCCATGCAGGGCAGCGCCGCCATCGGAATCGGCGTGTTCACTCCCTGGCTGGCCTCCGGATCCTTCGAATCCATCGCCGTCGTCTGCGTCGGAGCTGCAGCCATCGGCATCCTCGGCGACTGGGCCCACGAGGCCCTCTATCGCCGCGGGCGCTGACCCGCTCGCTCACCCGCGTGGCTACCCCGGCCTCGTGAAAGTGCTGACTAGCGCGCCGACCCGCGTCAACCCGCCCCGGCCTCGTTCTTAGGACAGGAACAGCGCCAGCGCAGCCAACAGCGCCCATGCCAGGGTGAAGAAACCCGTATTGCGAAGGACAGTGATGAGCGCTCGGCCCGAGGCACCGGTCAGCACCGGCAGGCTCACTCCGGCCGCCCACGCGGCGGCTCCCACGCCCAGCGCGCAGGTCGCCAGCGGATGCAAGCCAAGCGTCGCCCCGAGCACCACGATCATTGCGACCGGCACCCATGCGCACGCCGCAAACACCCAGCGCGACGCCCGATCGCCCAGGCGCACGGCCGCCGTCATCTTGCCGGACTCGCGGTCCGTCGGAATATCTCGAATGTTATTGGCCATCAGCAGCGCCACCGACAGCAGGCCCAGCGCCGACGCGCTCATCCACAGCCACCACGGAGCCGACTGCACCTGCGTCCATGTCGTTCCCACGCACGCCAGCAAGCCGAAGAATACGAAGACCATCAGTTCGGACAGGCCGATGCCCATGTAGGCGTAGGGGTGCTTGCCGCCCGTGTAGAACCACGCGGCCACGACCGCCGCAGCGCCCGCAGCGATCAGCCACCATGTGCCCGACACGGCAACCAGGGCGAGGCCTGCCACGCCGGCCACCGCGAACGACCCCAGCGCGGCTGCCAGGACCGTTGTCGGCTTGGCCAGGCCCCCGCCCGTCAGGCGTGCAGGCCCCTTGCGGTTGTCATCCGTGCCGCGAATCCCATCCGAATAGTCGTTCGCGTAATTGACTCCCACCTGCAGGGCCAGCGCCACCACAAGCGCCAGGAGAGCCCGCAGCGCGTCAAACCCGCCCAGGTAATGCGCGGCCGCCGACCCGACAATCACGGGTGCGGCGGCGGCGGGCAGGGTGCGCAAGCGAGCGCCTTCAATCCAATCCGTCACGGTAGCCATGGCTACCAGTGTAGTTGGAGGCGGCGCTCGCCCGTCAGTCGGGTTAGCGCACCCAGTCCCTCTCGGTGCCTTCGACGGCAGTCGCGGCTGCGACGGCGGCACCACGGTCGATCTTGTCGAAGCCCAGGTACGGCAGCTCCGTCACCGCGACCACGCGGCGCGGCGCCTGTGCGCGACCGATGTGCGCGGCGGCGTGCTCGCGCACGGCCGAGCCCAGCTCGGCCATTTCCAGGGAGTCCGACGGCATCTGGTGAGGAACCACCAGGGCGGTGACGATCTGTCCCCACTTCTCATCCGGCGTGCCCAGGATCCAAGCATCCGAAATGCCCTCGTAGGAACGCAAGGCGCGGCGCAGGGGACCCGGCGCGATCGACAGACCGCCCGAAATGATGACGTCGTCCGCGCGCCCGCTCACCTCGACCTTGCCCGACGCGCGGATGACGCCCATGTCGCCGGACACCATCCAGCGCTGGCCGCCCTCCTCGAAGAAGGGGCTGTCCGCGTCCAGGTAGCGCGTCATCAGCGTCGGGCCGTTAAACGCCAGGCGGGTACGCCCGTCCCAGTCGACCGCGCGCACCGTGATGCCGGGCATCGGCTCGCCGTCGTAGACGCAGCCGCCCGCCGTCTCCGTCATGCCGTAGGTGACGCGCACCTTCAGGCCCGCGTCCAGGGCGCGTTGGAGCAAGTTCTGGCTGATCGCCGCGCCGCCCACGAGAATCGCGGACAGGGAGCGCAGGGCCTCCAGGACCTCCTCGTCAGCGTCGAGGCACTGCACGAGCTGCGTGGGCACCAGCGACAGGTAACCGGGCATGTCATCCTGCGTGACGCCCTTGATGGCGGGCAGTAGATCGCGCGGATGAAAGCCGTTCGTCGTATCCACGACCTGCGGGTTCGTGCCCGCAACCGCCGCGCGCAGCAGGATCATCGCGCCCGCGATGTGATGGGTGGGCAGCGCGAGGATCCAGCGGCCGGGGCCGTCCAGCGCCAGCTCGGTCGCCTTCACCGAGGACATGAGCGCGTCTGTGGACAGACCGACCAAGCGCGGCTTGCCCGCGCTGGAACCGGACGTCGAGAGGACCAGGTCCACGCCGTCAAAGAAATGCGGGTCGTTCTTGATGTGATTGGCGAGGCCGGGGTAGTCCTCCTCGGGGAAAGCCTGCTCGGGGGTCGCAGCGGAACCGCGCAGCGTGGCGGGAGGAACCTTGGCGGGGTCGCGCACAAAGACGACCGTGTGGGGCGCGGGGTGGTTCGGGTCTGCGGCGCGCTCCTCGTAGAGTTCAACCAGCTTGTGGATCGATGCGTTAGCAAGCGCGGCGGCACCGATCGATGTACCGCCAGGTACGACAAGAATTCGCGGCGCAGCCATGATGAGCCTCCCATAGTTCTATAGCGAGCGCATATATGACAAGGATAGGTGCTTGCGTACGCCCAGGTGGCAGGCCGCTTCGCGGCAATAATCACGTTTGGGGGCTAAAAACTGAACAATTCTGCCATTTTCATGTGGCAGACGACGCAACTGAAAATTCAACCGTCTACTTCCACAAGCGTGCATGAGGCGATAGGATGAACGGCGATGCTCAAGAATCTTTCCACTAAAACCAGATGGGCGATCGGCGCGGCGTGCGCCCTCGTCTTCCTTGTCGTCTGCGCCGTCATCGTGTATGCGGCCAACTACTCTGGCCGCGCGCTGCCGGGCACGACCGTCGCCGGGACCTCCGTCGAGGGCATGACCCGCGACCAGGTCGTCTCCACCGTCACCGCACGAGCCGACGCCACCAACGTGACCCTCATGGTCGAAGGGAAAGCCACCACGGCCTCGCTCAACGAAGCCGGCATCTCCCTTGACGCCGAGGCGACCGCCGACGAGGCCATGAAAGGCTCGACGTCCCTGTTCTCCTTCGTCGGTGCACTCTTTACCAACCGCACCGTCGAACCCGTCACCACCGTCTCTGAGGACTCGATCAAGAAGCTCGCCGCGACCGCGAACTCCACCCTGACCTCGGAAATGAAGGACGCGCAGGTCATCATCGCGCCCGACGAAGAATCCTTCACCTTCACGCCCGCGCAGAACGGCAACGGCATCGCGCCCGACGAGGTCGCCGCCGCCGTCAAGGAGGCCGGTGCGACCCTGACCTCGGTCACCAAGGACGTCTCCGTCTCCCAGATGGAGCCCAGCATCACCACCTCCGATGCCGAGCGGGCCGCCGACAAGGCCAACGAGCTGCTCGACACGCAGATCGAAATCTCCGACGGCATCGACACCTTCTACGCCGAGCGCTCCGACAAGGTCCAGTGGTTCGAATTCCTCACCAAGGATGACGGTACCCTCGACGAGCCCTCCATCAGCACCGTCAAGGTCGCCGACTGGGTCAACGCCCTGGCGTCCACCACCGACGTCAAGCCCGAGAATCGCGTCGAAAACGTGGACTCCTCCGGCAACGTGCTGACCACCGCCCGCGAAGGCAAGAAGGGCCTGAAGACTAACAACACCGAAGAGATCACGAAGGGCGTCGTTGCCGCGATGAGCGACGGCAAGGCGTACGAGGGCCTGTTCCACTATGACGACGTCGAGCCCGGCTCCGAGACCAAGCAGGTCGCCGAAGGCACCGAAAACCTGGTCTACCAGGCAGCCGAAGGTGAGAAGTGGGTCGACATCAACCTTTCTGACGCCTCCGTCACCGCCTATGTTGGCGGCAAGGTTGCGGGCGGTCCGTTCTACATGGTGCCCGGAGCCCCCGACACGCCCACCGTCACTGGCACGTTCCACGTGTACCTCAAGTACGACGTGCAGACCATGCGCGGCGAGAACGCCGACGGTAGCAAGTACGAGACCGAAGGTGTCCCGTGGGTCACCTACTTCACCGGCTCCTACGCGATGCACGGCGCCCCGTGGCGTTCCTCCTTCGGGTGGAGCGGCTATGGCGGCTCCCACGGCTGCGTGAACATGCCCGTCGACGCCGCCAAGTTCATCTACGACTGGACCGACATGGGCGATACGGTGGTCGTGCACTACTGATGGCCGACACTGAGCATTGGGGGCGGGCCGGAACCGAAGGGTTCCGGTCCGCTCTCTGTTACCGCGCGAGGGGCGCGGGTGCGTGGCGGTGAGGGCTGCGGGTACTGCGGGCGCCTACCGTGGGTGGCGTGTGCTGTGTCGGACCTGCTGGCGTGGTTTCCCAACAATGTCGCACGTAATTTCCATGTCAACCTTTCAAGCATTGAAATTGCGTTGTTGGAATTGCAACGTTTGTGGCGGATGTTGAAGATTCAAGGAAGGGAATTACGTGCGAGATTTATGGGGAGCGGTTCGAGTGGGTGGCTGATGGCTGACGGCTGATGGCTGATGGCTGACGGCTGGTAGTAAGCTGCTAGTGACACGCGGCTAGCGGCTGCGTTCCCCGACTCTTGGCAGGTGTTCCATGTTTTTCCGCGACGATGCGCTGAGCGCGGGCAACGGCCTCGGCCCCGACGAGTGGTGGAAGGGTGCCGTCGTCTACCAGATCTACCCGCGCTCCTTCAAGGATTCCAACGGGGACGGCTTCGGTGACCTCGAAGGCATCCGACAGAAGCTGGACTACCTGAAGAACCTGGGCGTGGACGTCCTGTGGCTGTCGCCGATCTACGCCTCCCCGCAGGCCGACAACGGCTACGACATCGCGGACTACTACGACATCGACCCCATGTTCGGGACGCTCGAGGACTTCGACCGCCTGCTCGCGGACGTCCACGAGCGGGGCATGCGCCTCGTCATGGACCTGGTCGTCAACCATTCCTCGGACGAGAACCCGTGGTTCGTCGAGTCGCGCTCCTCGCGGGAGAACCCCAAGCGCGACTGGTACATCTGGCGTGACCCCCGCCCCGGGCACGTCGGCGGCGAGGCCGGGGCTGAGCCCAACAACTGGGGGTCCTTCTTCTCGGGCTCGGCTTGGGCCTGGGACGAGGCCACGGGCCAGTACTACCTGCATCTTTTCGACAAGAAGCAGCCCGACCTGAACTGGGATAACCCCGAGGTCCGCGCCGCCGTCTACGAGATGATGAACTGGTGGCTTGACCGCGGCGTCGACGGCTTCCGCATGGACGTCATCAACCTGATTTCGAAGGACCCGGCCCTGCCCGACGGCATCGTCTACCCGGGGCGCGTGTGGGGCGAGGGCTACCCGTACTTCTCCGAAGGCCCGCACCTGCACGACTACCTGGCCGAGATGCGCCGCGAGGTCTTCGCCGGGCGCGCCGGAACCATGACGGTCGGTGAGTGTCCCGGCGTGCGCCGCGACAACGTACTGCTCTTCACGGACCCGGCCCGGCGTGAGCTCGACATGGTCTTCCAATTCGACCACGTCGACCTTGGCCTCGAGGCGGGGAAGTTCCATCCGCGCCCGCTGCGTCCCGGCGAGCTCGCCGACTGCCTGAGCGCGTGGCAGGAGGCCCAGGGAAGCGTTGGCTGGAACAGCCTGTACCTGGACAATCACGACCAGCCGCGCGCCGTCAGCCGCTTCGGCGACGAGGCGCACCGCTACGCCTCGGCGACCGCCTTGGCCACCGCCCTGCACATGCTGCGTGGCACCCCCTACGTCTACCAGGGCGAGGAGCTCGGCATGACCAACGGGGTCTTCCATGGCCTCGACGATTTCCGCGACGTGGAGGCGCTGCGCTACTACAGCGAGGCCGTGGCGGCGGGGGAGGATCCCGAGTCGGTCCTGGCCGGGATGCGCGCCACCGGCCGCGACAACGGGCGCACCCCCGTTCAGTGGGACGCGGGGCCGAACGCGGGCTTCACCGACGGCACCCCGTGGATCGGCGTCACCCCGAACTATCGGGAGATCAACGCCGCCTCCCAGGTCGGTGATCCCTCTTCCGTGTACGCCTACTATCGGGCGCTCGCGGACGTCCGCCACGGCCTGCCGGTCATCGCGGCGGGCTCGTTCGAGCGCATCGTTACTCCCTCACCCGCAGTCTTCGTCTACCGGCGCACCCTCGACGAGGCCGTGGCCACGATCCTGGTCAATCTGTCCTCTCAGCCCGCCTCCCTGGGCGAGGTCGCGCGCGGGGTGAGTGGCGAGCTCATCCTGTCCAACCGGGACCTGTCCGAGGCCGAGCGAGAGGCTCCCGGCGTTCTGGAACCCTGGGAGGCGCGTGTCTACCTCGCGTGAGGGGCGCGTGGTCCCTGAGTGCTGGCGTATGTTCGTGTACACGTCATGAATCATTTATCCAGAGTGCACTCCAGCGTGGGCGTGGCGCCGTCGTAAGCGAAGTCGATGCGGCATTCGTAGGAGGCCGCTTGGGGGAGTTTCTTGCCGGCGTTCGGGTCGGTGTGGCCTGTCCCTACTATGAGGGTGAAGCTCCATACCGTCGAGAACGCCGGTGACATTGATGGGCCTGTCCCTACTTTGCGGGCGAAGCGCTTATTCTCCAGTGGACCGATGAAGGGAGGGTCGTTTACCAGGTCCAGTGGTTCAGTGGAGAATGCGAGGGCTCCGCAGGTGCGTTGTCGCGCGGGGTCTGGCGTGCCGGTGCGGCAAGATGCCGCGAAGGCTTCACTTTCGGTTTGGATCCATTGGGTGAGCTTCTCGCTCGGCTCGATCGTGAAAGCTCGCGTCGCGAAGTTCGTGCGGATTTCCCCTGCACCATCGGCCAGGGGGTGCTCGTAGTTGATCGTCCAGTAGTCGGGGTTCTTGGGGGTGGCTTCCATGCGGTAGCTGCCGGGAAGGAGGAGGTAGGAACCCTGCGGGTTGCTGACCATCACGTCGCCGACGCGAATGCTGCGCAGGCCGTCCGTGTCGATCAACGTGGTCATCGATCCATACGAAGAGGCGTCGATCTTCCACATGCCGAGCTGACCGTTCCTCCGTTTGGTCTCTTTGAAACGCATGTTGAAGTGGTGGGCGTCACTTCTGCTGGCGTTGAAGAGAACCGTGCCCTCGATCGCCGTCGGGTCTTTGGGGGCTGTGTGCCCCTCGAAGGAGACTTTCGAGGGGGCGTGCGCGTGTGCGGCATCCCGTAGGAAGTCATACTGGAACTGGCCGTCGAAAAGGGTTGCGAGTTCGGGGAAGTATCTCACGGCCTCGTTGTACTTTCCGTCTTTGACGAGGTCCATGTAGCGGTTCCACGCATCCAAGGCTGTCAGGTCGGACAGGTACACGTAGTTCGACCAGTAGCCCGCCCCGGCTGCGGCGGCCACGAGGGCCACGCACGAGGCCGTGGCGATCCAGCGCTTGCGCTGTGGTGTGTTGTTCATTGGTGGCTCCGCTCGCGTGTCGGCGTGGTTCGTGTGCAAATCGTGAATCATTTATCCAGAGTGCACTCCGTCGTCGGCGTCGCGCCGTCGTAAGCGAAGTCGATGGTGCACTTAAACCGGGCGTTATAGTGTGTGTGCCCATCGTCCGTGGGAGCTGTTTCGCCAGTCGATACAGCTAGGAGAAAAGATGTTGTTCCTACGAGGTCGACGGAAAGATAATCTTGGGTAGGGTCGAACGGCGTAGTGCTGTATGCGAGGGCGCCGCAGGCGTCTTCTCTGGAGGCATCGGGTGTTCCAGTGCGGCAAGATGTCGCGAATACTTCGCTTTGCTCACGAACCCATTCCTTGAGCGTATCGTTGGCTTCGATAGTGTACGGGCGCGTGATGGGGTTGGTGCGGATTTCTCCTGCGCCGTCGGTTAATGGGTACTCGTATTTGATTGTCCAGTAGTCCGGGTTCTGGGGGACTGCTTCGATGCGGTAGCTGCCGGGGAATAGGTAGTACCAGCCTTGGGGGTTATCGATCGATACGTCGCCGACCCGCACGCTGCGAAGGTTGTCTAACTTCATGGCCCTGACTGTTGATCCGAAGGATGAGGCGTCAATGTGCCACCAACCAAGCTTGCCATTGGCCTTGTCCTTCTGTGACAGCACGGTGACGGTCTTGAGCAAGGCTTCTGTGCCGTCGTCGAAGGAAACACGCCCCTCGATAGCGTAAGAGTTGATATCGACTGGCTCGATGGATACCGTGCTGGGTGCATGCGCGTGCGCAGCGTCGGACAGGAATTCGATATGATTGCCATTCCTGCTGGTGTCCTGGAGGTAGGGCGAATACGACAGTGCCTCGTCGTACTTCCCGGATTCAATGAGTTCCATGTAGCGGCTCCACGCCTCGATCCGCGTCAGGTCTGGCACGCGCGTGGAATGCCACCAGTAGCCCGCCCCGGCTGCGGCGGCCACGAGGCCCACGCACGAGGCCGTGGCGATCCAGCGCTTGCGCCGCGAGGTGGGGGTGGGCGAGGGGTCTTGCGGTGTGCTCGTCGGTGAGGGCTGGGGCATGGGGGTTCCTTACGTAGGTGTATAGGAAAGCTACCAAAGGGGAGGGGCGCGGAACAAGTGGCTGTCGGCGCTCGCAAGGTCTGACTGGCGAGGTGACAGTGGGGGTTTGTCGAGTGCGTGTTGGCCGGTAGGATGGCACGTGGTTAGGTTTTCCTCGCATTGGAGAGAGGTATCGTGAACGGGCGGACTCTGTATCACCGTCTTTATGCTCGCTGGGTGCGGGCTCGGCTGCGTTGGTCTGTGTCGCCTCCAGTGTTTTTTGCGCGAAAGCGGTACTGGTTGACGAGCGTTGCGGTCCTCGTCCTCATTGTTGGGGCGGTCGCCTCGGTGTTGGCGTGGCGCTCGCACGTTGAGCGGGTTGAGCGGGAGCTGGATGCTCAGGCTCTGGCCGGTGCGACCAGCGTGGTGAATGCCTACTGCGATGCCGTCATGTTGGGCAGGTTTGATGAGGCAGCCGCGATGGATGGCCTCGCCGATTCGACGGACCCGGAGTGGACGCTCACCGATGCGGGCGCTGATTTGAGGGCTGAAGCTCGAATGGTCTATCAGGTCAACCTCTCTGAGGGGACGCTCTCGCCCGACAGGCTGACTGCGACCTTCGAGGTCACGAGTACTGATAAGTTCAGGAGGGGCACGCCTGAGCCTATCGAAATGGTGGCGCGCCGAGACAGCGTCGACGCGCCGTGGACGATCGCTACGAGCCTCGCGCGTCGCGTGGTTGTCACATTCCCCGCGGGCACCTCCGCTGCATTCTTCAACGATGAAGCCATTGCAACGTTCGATCCGAGTGAAGGATGGCCAGAGGCAGTGCACTCGGTCTCTCTGACGCTCTATCCGGGCCTCTATCAGATTGGTGCGCGCTCCTTCTCTACCGCCATGACTATCGTCGCGGTTCCTGAAAGCAGCCAGTTTCCCTATGACGATGGTTATAAGACTGTCGGGTCATTGATCCGTGTGCCTGTTGGCGACGGGGACGAGGCCGTTGCTTTTTCGCCGTTCTCATCGGATGGAACGCTATTGGAACAAGAAACAGCTCTGAACGTGGGGACTGTCCTCGTTTCTTGCATTAATGGCGAGACTAAGGACAGTAATCTGTGTCCAGACTTCACGAAGGGCGTCTACGACCCGGTGCCGCGCAATAGGTTTAATTCAACGCGGGATGCCTTTAATATCGCGGTGACGCTCGATTCGCCCACCTCGTTCTCAGTGACGTCGCTGGAAGCGCGCGATCCGGCAACTGGTAACACTCAGGATTACACGGGCACTGTCACCGTCACCTATGACGATGAGAGGCACCAGACGATCACCGGCATCACGCTCGTCCCCGCGCAACACTGACCTCGGACACGCCCAAGCAGCGCCTCGAACTGGTGCGCAGGGTACAACGCGCGTTGTAACCACCCCAGAATCCCGCCATCGGTATCCCAGCCCAAGGCGCGTCGATCACCTCCACCGCCACACGCCCGTGCCCTCGAGAAATTGCCCCACACCCACCATCTGGTTGCGCGACTCGACATCGAGCGCGGAGCATTCTGGCTGCGAGCTGTACCCATCACGTGGAAGCCCTCCAGACCGGCTAGATGCTCACATCGATGACAACATTCAAGCGAAGCGGAGTAGCAACAGGTGGGGGGAGACACCGACCGAGATCCTTCACGCTCGCGAAGCAGGAAATCCGCTCATTATCAAGGACCTCGACCTCTACCCGCACCCCCCGACCAACACCCGCTCACCCACACTCAACTATGAAGAGCCACAATGGGTGGTTTGCGCTCCCCTGCAGGGGGTTTCTTGCGCATCCACCTGCGCGAGGGCAGGCAAATGCCATGCTCGATCAGTGTCTTGTTGAGGTGGGCGTAGATCCACGTGTCAATCGCCTCGTGGCTGATCGTATGGCCCTGGGCGTGCGGAGAATTGTCCATAGGAGCCACTGTGCCACCTGCCTCCATGCTCAGGCGCCCGCTGATCTGGCGGGGCGTGCGCCCCTGAGACAAATCAGCAAGCACGCGGCGGCGAAGAACCTCGTCGCGGTCCAGGAGCCGCTTCTTGGGGCGGCGCCTGGCCACCTGCGCCGCTCTCCCGGCGTCCTGGGCCCGATACGCCCCATCAGGACCGCGGTGGCGGGCGATTTCAAGGCACACCACCGAGGGACTACGCCCAATCAAACGAGCGATACACACCTGGGACAAGCCAGCCTCCAACCCCACCATAATCGCCGCACGATCCTCAACACTCAACATCCGACGACAGCTCACAACCAGCCCCTCCAACAGCACTGCTACCACACAAATTGCCTACACCCTATGACACCGCCGCCACATCGTTGCTCGAAAAGGGTTGATAGTTTAGTCAGTGTGCTTTAGTATAGCTACATTCAAACTGGTATAATCAATGAATGGAGTGCCATGTTTCCTATCAATGAGATCTATCATCTCGAGGATGAGCTGATTGTTGTAGCCATTGATGCGTATATGCATAAGTGTCACTTTCAAAAAGTGGGGAATGAGTATATTCAAACCGGTCCTTCGAACTCAACTGCTGCGGGTCCTGGGGCTATGCGATCAATCGTGGTTAGTGCTCCTGGTGAAAATGGGAATGGTGGGGGAACGTGCGTGCGTGTGAGTGATCATTCGACGACTCCTGAATCTATTACCAATACATATAAGCCAACTTTTGATACAATTAGGAGTAGGGTTCGGACCGCCCTCAAGCCTTTTCATGATATTCCAGAGCCTGATGTGATTAATTCTGCGTGTGAAGGGCTTCAGGGTATAGTCGTGCGCTTGAATGTGGCGGCAGAAGGGGAAGATGGAAAGGATCCTAGTGGAATGCGCCCCGCCCTTCATGCGGCTCGTACTGCTGCTCAGACTTTGTTCAATGGAGTCGCGTTTGATAATTTTAGAAAACAGGTCCCGGAGACGATCAATGCGATTTTGGCGTACCGTGCATTAAGTGGTTGTCTGTTGGCTGCGCTTACGGCGGAGAAGCAGGTGATGGAAGATTCGCATGAGGCGGTCAAAAATAGTATTTCATCGGCCATTGAAGGTTGTAAGGCGCTAATGGCCAAGTCTGAGGCGGGTAACCTGGTTGTTACTCTAAAGATTATTTCAAACGTTATCTCAGTTGTGCAAACGATCCTGGGTGCAAAAGGTGCGACAAATTTGGCCCGTGGATTGACGCTTGCTGACTCTATTGCGGACGAATTATTATTTGTCCTTTCGGATAAGGTGATTGAGGGATCTATTAAGTCTTTCTTCGAAAATCCCTTTGCTAGTGTGGATGCTGTCATCTCTGAGCTCGAGTCGGCGGTGAAGCAAATTAATTCAGATGCTTATGAATTGGAGGAGGCGAATAGGCTTGCGTTATCTGACACCATTGCTGCAGTGACCAGTCGGAGTAATCGAGAGAAGTTCGCGATAGATCTTGAGCCGCTCATCTCTAGTGATCTTGATGGTGATCTTACGATTCAAAACGTGCCTCAGGCAAGAGATGTTGCTAACTCTCATCTACCTGACGTTGCAGACGCGTTACGTGGTATTGAGAAGGATTTGATGGCGCTCAATTTGACTGATCCGCTATATCGAACCGGTGAGTTCTCAATGAGTCCGAAAGGCCCTGCCAGTGATGTTTTTGAAATGCAGCTCCTAATTCGGGATCTTCTTCGCGATTTGAGTACAGAAGTTGATGATTGTGCGTTGAATCTCCTTGCGACAATTAATGCCTTTTTGATCAATGAAGGTAAACAGGTCGATTTAATTTCACGGTACAAGATTGATGCTTCCACAGTGAGGGCTGAGATGGATTCATCCGCTAATGACAAAATTGCCCGTGATCGAAATCCTTGGTTCCGTTACGACCTGTGACAATGAGTGCTAAGGGCCCGTTGGTTCATTTGGTTCGATGTCGTGATTGGTGTAAAGTGGCTAGTCGCGCTGCCCCTATGGCTCGGGTTGCCCAAGGTGATGTTTCGTGTTGTTTTCGTGTGATGGCTTCGCATTTAGTAGGGTTTGTATTTCAGTGTTGGTTACATCGGACCTGTGTGAAGCGGGTTGTTGTAGCTGGTAGTATGTGAATTGGTCAAAGTCTCCTCATGCTAACTGAGAGAGGGATCGTGAACGGGCGGACTCTGTATCACCGTCTTTATGCTCGCTGGGTGCGGGCTCGGCTGCGTTGGTCTGTGTCGCCTCCAGTGTTTTTTGCGCGAAAGCGGTACTGGTTGACGAGCGTTGCGGTCCTCGTCCTCATTGTTGGGGCGGTCGCCTCGGTGTTGGCGTGGCGCTCGCACGTTGAGCGGGTTGAGCGGGAGCTGGATGCTCAGGCTCTGGCCGGTGCGACCAGCGTGGTGAATGCCTACTGCGATGCCGTCATGTTGGGCAGGTTTGATGAGGCAGCCGCGATGGATGGCCTCGCCGATTCGACGGACCCGGAGTGGATGCTCACCGATGCGGGTGCTGATTTGAGGGGTGCAGCTCGAAGGGTCTATCAGGTCAGCCTCTCTGAGGGGACGCTCTCGCCCGACAGGCTCACAGCGACCTTTAATGTTACGAGTACCCCTTTCGTCAGGACGGTAGCGCCTGAGCATATCGAGATGGTGGCGCGCCGTGAGAGCCTGGATGCGCCGTGGATGATCGCTACGAGCATGGCGCAGACTGTGACGGTCGAGTTGCCCGCCGCCACGACCGAGGTTCTCTTCAACGGTGCTACCATCGCTTCCTTTAACCCCGTGGCGGAGTGGCCGGTCAAAGGACGGGCCCTCACGTTGACCCTCTACCCGGGGATGTATGAGATCGGCGCGCGCTCATTCAGTAGCGAAGCGCGCCTGAGCTCGTTGCCTGGCAAGCTTCAGCAGCTCTATCGAGATGACGAGTATCGCGCAGTCCGGTCTCTGTTCAACGTTGAGCTGTCGAGTACCGGCGCAACGACGGTGAGGCCCTTCACTTTCGATGCTATTGTCTTGGAAAAGCAAATAGAGTACGAGCTCGCGGAGATCATCGCGCAGTGTATCGACACGCAGGGAAGCGTATCCGATCTGTGCCCCGACGCGACCAAGAACGCCCCACCGAGAGTCAAGCAGGTTGACCTCAGTCACGAAGTCAGGTACTACGACATTCGAGTGACCATTGACTCTCCGACGACCTTCACGATTGAGAGGCTGTATGTCCCGAACCCAGCGCCCGACATGGCCGAGTCATACACGGGCACTGTCACCGTCACCTATGACGATGAGAGGCATCAGACGATCACGGGCATAACGCTCACTGCCCGCGAATAGGGGGCGCATAGAGGAGGCCTCGGGGTCGCGTCCGCGATCCCGAGGCCTCCTGGCACAGTCGCCCGGTGGGCGAGGCCTCAGTAGTAGTAGGGGTAGTCCTCCCAGCGGGGCGCGCGGTGCTCGAGGAAGGCATCGCGGCCCTCCTGCGCCTCGGCCGTCATGTACGCCATGCGCGTGGCCTCGCCGGCGAAAACCTGCTGGCCCGCCAGCCCGTCGTCGGCCAGGTTGAAGGCGAACTTCAGCATGCGGATGGCCTGCGGGGACTTCGTCGCGATGGTCGCGGCCCACTCCAGGGCGGTCTCCTCGAGCTGGGCGTGGGGGACCGCGCGGTTGACGACGCCCCACCGCTCGGCAGTTTCGGCGTCGTAGCGCTCGGCCAGGAAGAAGATCTCGCGCGCACGCTTATCCCCGGCCTGACGGGCCAGCAACGCCGAGCCGTAGCCAGCGTCAAAAGACCCCACGTTCGCGTCCGTCTGCATGAACGCCGCGTGCTCGATGGAGGCCACCGACAGGTCCGCCACGACGTTGAGGGAGTGACCGCCGCCCGCAGCCCAGCCGGGAACGGCCGCGATGACGACCTTGGGCATCGTGCGGATGAGTCGTTGGACCTCCAGGATGTGCAGGCGTCCGGCGCGCGCCGGGTCGATCTGCTCGCGCCGCTGCGCGGTGGCCGCCTCCGGGTCCGCCCCCTCGACCTCGTAGCGGTACCCATCACGGCCTCGGACCCTCTGGTCCCCGCCCGAACAGAACGAGTAGCCGCCGTCGCGCGCCGACGGGCCGTTGCCCGTCAGGATGACGGTCGCGACCGACGAGGTCTGGCGCGCGTGGTCGAGCGCCCGGTACAGCTCGTCGACCGTGCCCGGACGGAAGGCGTTACGAATGTCGGGGCGATCAAAGGCAATGCGCACGACCGGCATGTCCGCGCCCTCGGGGCGACCGTCGGCCGCGGGGCCGCGCGAAATCCCGCGGTGGTAGGTGATGTCAGCGAAGTCGAATCCCTCGACCTCACGCCAGCGGGTCGGGTCGAAGGTGTCGGAGACAAAAGGAAGAGCACTCATGCCTCGGATTCTAATGGACGAGGCCGGGGCGGGCTTTCGGCACCGGGCCGGGTCTCGTAGTCGGCTGGGGAAGGGGGCGGAGGGCCGCGTGTCCAACCGGGGAGGTCGCCTGCGCGGCTGCGCGTCGCACCTGGTGGCAAGCTAACCGCACGGAATGACCGAAAGGCGAGAGGGTGTCTAGATGGTGATAACTAGTCACTTTTCCTGTGAGGTGTGAGATGTCTTTATTTGCCAGGTGTTTGGTAGGTGTTGAGAGTCTGTCACTTATTTATAGTTAGCGCAAAATGTCTTACAAGTGGTAGCGTGAAGCAGTTGAGCTTGAGGGCAGCATGCGCGACAATATTACCGATATGTAAGGAGGGGAGCGATGAACGCTTCGCAGTACGCCACGCTTATGCGTATTCCCATGCGTCAGTTGAGTCGTCAGACGCGCTACGCCCTCGAAGGTGTCGACGACATTCTCGTGTACAAGGTAGCGATGACCACACGCTTCCGTGGGGTGACTCGCCGCGAGGGCCTCCTCCTTCACGGCCACGCCGGATGGGGCGAAGCCGCCCCCTTCTGGAACTATGACGACGCCGAATCCTCGCGCTGGCTGGGCGCCGCCCTCGAGTCCGCGCGCCGCTTCCCGCCCGTGCCCCGGCGCAAGTACGTGCCCGTCAACGTGACCGTTCCCGTTATCTCCCCCGAAGAGGCCTACGACCGAGTCAAGGCCTCCGGCGGGTGCGCGACCGCGAAAATCAAGGTCGCCGAACCCGGCGTGAGCATCTCGCGCGACTGTGCGCGCATCGCCGCCGTCGCCGACGCCCTGCGTGAGACCGTGGGCGGGCAGGCGATGATCCGCCTCGACGCCAACGGCGCCTGGGAGGTCGACGAGGCACGCGCCGCCATCCCCGCCATGGCCGAGGCCGCCGGCGTCGTCCCCATCGAATACGTCGAACAGCCCTGCCTGACCGTCGACGAACTCGCCGAGGTGCGCCGCAGCGTCGACGTGCCCATCGCCGCCGACGAATCCATCCGCCGCGCCGAAGACCCCCTCGAGGTGGCCCGCAAGGAAGCCGCCGACGTCGTCATCATCAAGGTCGCGCCCCTCGGAGGTGTGCGCTCCGCCCTGAAGGTCGCCCGCAAGTGCGGCCTCGGCGTCGTCGTCTCCTCCGCCCTCGAAACGTCCGTGGGCCTGTCCGTCGGCGTCGCCGCTGCCGCCGCCGTGCCCGGCATCCCCCGGGCGGCCGGACTGGCCACGGCCTCGTTGCTCGTCGCGGACGTCACCACCCCCCTCGTGCCCGAGCGCGGCCGCCTGCCCGTGGGGCGCCTCGAACCCGACCTGGACCTCATCGGGCGCGGCCCGCAGGACTCCGACCTCGTGAGCCGCTGGGGAATGCGCCTCGAAGGCATGGCTGAGCACCTGGGGGCGGGATCCCGGTAGGCTGGGCCCATGCCCTCCGTCGACACCGCCCGCGCGATCCTGTCCGCCCTGGATGACCTGGGCCTCACGCACGTCCTGTACTGCCCGGGCTCGCGCAGCGCGCCCTTCGCCTACGCCCTCGAATCCGGGGCGTTCGGCGGGCATGCCATGCCCGTCCTCGACGAACGCGGCGCCGGTTTTGCGGCCGTGGGCCTAGCCCGCACCGGCGCGCTGCCAGCCGTCATCGTCACCTCCGGCACCGCCGTCGCCGAGCTGACCCCCGCCGTCCTCGAGGCCTCCCACGCGCGCCTGCCCCTCCTCGTCATGAGCGCCGATCGGCCCGGCGAGCTGCGCGGCGTCGGCGCATCCCAAGCCACCTTCCAGTCCGGCCTCTTCGGCGTGCACGCGCGCGCCTGCGTCGACCTGGAACCGCAGGAGCCCTCGCGTGCGCTCGTCGGCCAGCTCTCGCGCGCCGTCGCTGCCGCGTGCGGGGCGCCCACCGGCACGCCCGGACCCGTCCAGATCAACATCGCCTTCCGCGATCCGCTCACGCCGCAGTCGCGCGCTTCCGGTGCCGCGGGCGATTCGCAGGACGAGGCCATGGCCTCGTTCGTCCCGCGCCCGACCCGGGTGCAGCCCACCAACGCCGCGCCCGAGCGCTGGGAGGACGTCGTGGGGGCCGCACGCGCCGGGCTGATCGTCGCCGGCGAGGGAGCGTCGCCCCTCGCAGCGCAGTGGTCACGCGCCTCCGGGTTCCCGCTCCTGGCCGAGCCCGCCTCCGGGGCGTGGGCGGGCGGGGGAGTGACCCCCTACGAACAAGCCATCGTCTCCTCCCCCCTGGCAGGCGAGGTGGACACCGTCGTCGTGACCGGCAGACCCACCCTGTCGCGGCCCATCCACGCGCTGCTCGCGCGACCCGACGTGCGCGTGGTCGTCGTCGACGCCCACGCACCCTGGGTGGACATCTCCGGCAACGCCTCCGTCGTCGTTCCTGCCCTGGCCGCGCCCCTGCGGCCGACCTGTGGCGCCGAGTGGGCCGCCCGCGTGCGCGCCGCCGCCGACGAGGCAGGCCTGCGCATCGACGCTCTCCTCGCCGCGGGGTCTGGGCGCACCATGCTCTCTCTGGCGCGCGCCGTCGCCTCGGCGACTCGCGGGCCCCTCGTGCTGGGGGCCTCTAACCCCGTGCGCGCCTTCGACCTGGCGGTTGAATCCCTGGCGGGCCGACCCGTGTTCTCAAACCGCGGCCAAGCTGGCATCGACGGCACCATTGCCACCGCCGTCGGCATCGCCGCCGGACTCGGCAGCGCCCGCATAGCCACGCCTGACCGAGCTGGCGAACCGCGCGACGATGCTCGCGGCCGAGCCCAGGCCTCGCGCGTTACTGCCGTCATGGGCGACCTGACCCTGTGCCACGACGCCTCCTCGCTGGCGCTCGCGGCGGCCACGGGGGCCGAGCTTGACATCATCGTCGCCGACGACGAGGGGGGCGGCATCTTCGCCACCCTCGAGCATGGGAATGCTGCCACTCCCGAGGCCTACGACCGCTGGTTTGGCGTCGCCCAACACGTCAACTACGAGGCGCTCGCCGCCGCCTACGGCGTCGGCTTCGCGCGCGCAGCCACCCCGAGCGAGCTTGCCGCGGTTCTCGCTGATCCGCCGGCCGGGCCGCGCCTCATCCACGCGCCCGTCGAGCGGGCGGCCCACCTGTACGCGCAGGCGCGCAACGCGTTGAACGCCTCCTAGGTCGCGTGCGCGGGCCTGAGGCCTTCTACCTTCCGCGCTCTCCATGCACCGCTCCACCTTGGTACGGTTCCCCAACAATGTCGCACGTAATTCCCGCGTGCGTATTTCAAGATTTGAAATCGAGTTGTTGGAATTGCAACGTTTGTGGGGTTGATTGAAAGTTGTAGTAAGGGAATTACGTGCGAGATTTGGGGGGACCTCCGTTCGTGTGCGCGGTGGTACCCGCCGCATGCGCGGGTCCATCATTCAGGAAACTCACAGGGCGCTTCCAGTGCTCGTTGGAAGAAACGCCTCATACTGGTGAATAACTAATGAACTGACACTAGAGGAAACCATGACTGAGCCTCGTATTCCAGCCCCCGACACCGGCTCTGGCACCCAGCCCGCGCCCAGCTACCCGCGCCCCTCCTACGACGCCGCGTCCAGGCCCACTGTGGGTGGAGCGGCCGCCGCGCAGGCGCAGGCCGAGCGTGACGCCCAGGAGATGCGCGCGGCCACAACGATCCCGGCACCCGCGCAAGCCGAGCACAATGCTGCTCCCAGGCCCACGGTGGGTGGAGCGGCCGCCGCGCAGGCGCAGACCGAGCGTGACGCCACTCAGGAGATGCGCGCGGCGACGACGATCCCGGCACCCGCCGCACCTGCCACCCCCGCCGCCCCCGCGCACTCCGCGCCGGGCGCAGAGCGCGGCGAGGCCTCGGGCGGCACCTACGCGCCCCCCGCAGGAATGCCGGTCACCGGATACGCGGCCCCGGCCTCGTCCCCGGAACCCGGACAAACCATCATCATCAAGAAGCGCGGACCCGGGTGGGTCGCCCTGCTGGGCGCAATGCTCCTGACGATCGGCTTGACCCTGGGCGCGATGCTGTACGTGCGCCCCGAGCTGCTGCGCGTCGCCACGGCGGAGAACCTCAACAACGGCACCGTCGCGACCGTGCCCGCGTCGAGCGATGTCGCCGACTGGACCGCAGTCGCCGCGGCCGTGTCCCCCGCGGTCGTCACCATCCAGAGCCAGGGACCGTCCTCGGGCGGCACCGGTTCCGGCGTCATCTACGACGCCCAGGGTGACATCGTCACCAACTACCACGTGATCTCCCCGGCAATCGACGGCGGCCAGCTTCAGGTCACCCTGGCGGACGGGCGCCTGTACGCCGCGCGCATCGTCGGCCACGACAAGACCACCGACCTGGCCGTCATCCGCCTGGAAAATCCGCCGTCGAACCTGACGGTTGCGCGCTTCGCGAGCTCGCAGAACCTCCAGGTCGGCGCGCCCGTCATGGCCATCGGTGCGCCGCTGGGCCTGTCGAACACGGTCACGACCGGCATCGTGTCCGCGCTCAACCGCCCCGTGGAGGTCTCCATGGACGAGGATTCCACCGCGCAGGACCAGACGCAGGCGTCCTCCGACCTGGTCGTCACCAACGCCATCCAGATCGACGCTTCCATCAACCCCGGTAACTCGGGCGGCCCGCTGTTCGACGCAACCGGCGCGGTGATCGGCATTAACTCCTCGATCAAGTCGCTGGCCACCTCCGCCGACGGCCAGGCAGGGTCGATTGGCCTGGGCTTCGCGATCCCCTCAGACCTGACGGTGTCCATTGCCGAACAGCTCATCACCAACGGCTTCGCCTCCCACGGCCTGCTCGGCGTCACCGTCAAGGCTGCGACCGCCACCGTCGGCTCCGACACCTACGTCGGCGCGCAGGTTCAGGAGGTTTCCTCCGGCTCCGGTGCCGCCGCTGCCGGCCTGCGCGCCGGGGACGTCATCCTCAAGGTCGAAGGCCAGGAAGTCACCAGCCCCAAGCAGCTCATCGGCTACGTGCGCCGCTACAAGGCGGGCGACACGATCAACCTGACGATCGCTCGGGACGGCTCGACTCAGGACGTCGCCGTTACGATCCAGGGTTCCTAATTCGCGCTCGTCATTGACGAGGCCCGCCGTCCCCTCGTGGGATGGCGGGCCTTTGCGTGTGGCGGGGTGGGGGCAGGGGCGTGTTGCGTTGTTGGGCGTGCCTCTGACGTGGGGAGATGCGTGGGTGATCTTGTTGTCTGGGCGCTCGCGGATAGGTTTCGTCTTCGCGGATAGGTTTCGTCTTCGCGGATAGGTTTCGTCTTCGCGGATAGGTTACGAAGCTATCCGCATGTTTATAACCTATCCGCGTGCTCGTTACCTATCCGCGTGCTCGCTACCTATCCGCGAAGGACAGCAACGAGTTCGAGCGCGCCGGCGGGCCGCCGTCACACCCCGAGGGCGTCCAGGAGCGGGCGCATCTTGGCCTCAGTCTCGGTCAACTCCAAGTCGGGGTCCGAATCCGGCATGATGCCGGCCCCGGCAAACAGGCGCAGGCGAGTCCCGGAGGCCAGGCCGCATCGCAGGGCGATCGCGAACTCGCCGTTGCCGGCTGTGTCGACCCAGCCCACCGGCCCGGAGTAGCGGCCGCGCTCGGTGTCCTCCAGCTCTTCGATGAGGCGCATCGCGGCGTCGCGGGGAGTGCCGCACACGGCCGCCGTCGGATGCAGGGCGGCGACCAGGTCCAGCAGGTGCGCCGACCCGAGCCGGGCGCGCACGTCTGTCGCCAGGTGGGTGACGTTGGGGAGGGTGAGCAGGAACGGGCCCTGTGCGCGCACGTCCAGGCACAGGCGCTCCAGGATGGAGGACACGGACTCTGACGCCAGCGCGTGTTCGCGCAGGTCTTTCGGGCTCGACGCCAAGGCCTGCCCCTCGCCGGGCTGACACGTGCCTGCCAGTACGCGCGAGGACGCGGTCCCGCAGGCGGCGGCGATCAGCATCTCGGGGGAGGCTCCCACCAGCGAATCCACGCTAAAACGCCACGTCGAGGGGTACAGGTCGCTCAGGCGTTCGAGCAGGAAGCGCTCGTCGAAGCCGTGCGGGCAGCGGATCGTCATGTCGCGCGCCATGACGGCCTTGTCGGCCGCGCCCTCGCGCAGGCGCGCCGCCATCGAGCGCACCGAGTCGCGCCACTGGGTCCGCGACATCGACCCCTGGCCAAAGGTTAAAGACTCGGGCACGCGCGCGGTCGGCCGCGCTGCCGCCACGGCCTCGGACACGGCAGCCAGTGGATCCGGCGCATCCCCGATGCCGGCGGTGATCGCCCAGCGCGCCCCGGCCTCGTCGATGAGGGTCAGAGCCGGGACGAACGCCACCGAGCGGGCGGGGGAGCGGAACGCGAAGGACGCGAATAGGACGGGGGAGGGGGCGCCCTCCTCCAGGGACGAGGCCGGGGTGGCCTCCCACGCCCGGCGCACGCGGGTGATCGCGTCGGGGGAGGCGGACTCGAGCGTCACGGCGCGGCCCAGGCCGATCATGGAGCGGCGCTCGCCGAGCCAGGCCGCGCCGCCCGATGAAGGGAGCAGAGAAGTCAGTGAGCAAGTAGACCCCGGGTGCTGCGGGGGCAGGACCGACGCCCGAAACACAAGGCGCGAGCATCCACAGTCGTCATGCATGCGTCCAATGGTAGAAGCAGGGGCGGCGGCGCGCTGAAAGACGTGGGAGGATTAACGCATGACTGACACCCCACGCGCCGATCTGACCAAGGATCCCACCGAAGTTGCGTCGATGTTCGACTCCGTCGCGACGCGGTACGACATGATGGACACGCTGATGACGGGCGGTTTCAACCACGTGTGGATGACCGCCCTGCGCAAGGCGGTCGCGCCCCACCCCGGTGAGCGCATTCTCGACCTGGCCGCCGGCACCGGCGCGTCGTCGGTCGCCCTGGCCAAGGGTGGCGCCGAGGTCGTCGCCTGCGACCTGTCCGAAGGCATGATCGAGGTGGGCCGCGAGCGCCACCCCGAGATCGAGTTCGTGCACGGCAATGCGATGGACCTGGACTTCGAGGACGGCTCCTTCGACGCGGTCACCATCTCGTGGGGCCTGCGCAATATTCCCGACCCGGCTCTGGCGCTGCGCGAGATGGCGCGCGTCGTGCGTCCGCGCGGCCGCCTCGTGATCCTGGAGTTCTCCACCCCGCCGTCGCGTGCCTTCCGCGGCTTGTACTCGGCCTACCAGAAGACGGTTATGCCGACGATGGCCCGCCTGGCGTCCACGAACGACGGCGCGTACGACTACCTGGTCGAGTCGATCCGCCAGTGGCCCGCGCAGGAGGAGATCGCTCGCATGGTCGCCGCGAACGGCTGGAGTGAGGTCGAGTACCGCAACCTGACCGGCGGTATCGCCTGCATGCACCGCGCGGTCAAGCCGCTGCCGTGATTTTCGCTGACGAGGCCGGGGTCCCTACGCGGGGTCCCGGCCTTTGTCGTGGGCGGGTTGGGTGAGCGGGAGCGGCGTCCGTGAGCGTTCGCGGACGGCGAGGCTGCGGCGGGCATTTACAACAAAGAAATGTTACGCAAATGTCGGGTGAGAGCGCGGCCATCTATGGCCTCGTGGCCCGAAAATGCGCGGAAAACTTCTGTGCCCGGCGAGGTGAGGGTGACCTAGCTAGGCTGGCGGGCGGAATGAGGTGATGTGCACACCTCGTCCGCCTTGCACACTGGCGCGGATGCACCCGCGCGCCCACATGACGGAGGAATGCCGTGGCATTGACTATGCCTAGCGACATGAGCGCTGACGTTGTCGTCGTCGGCGCGGGCCCGGGCGGGTCCTCCACCGCCTACCACCTGGCCAGAGCTGGCCTCGATGTCGTCCTCCTGGAGAAAAGCCCGTTCCCGCGCGACAAAATCTGCGGCGATGGGCTCACCCCGGCCGCCGTCCACGAGCTCATCGCGATGGGCGTGGACACCACCGGCTGGATGCGTAACCGCGGCCTGACCGTCATCGGCGGCGGCCACACCGTCCACATGGACTGGCCCGACCAGAAGTCCCTGCCCGGCTACGGCATGACCCGCGCGCGCATGGACCTCGATCACGCCCTCGCCAAGCGCGCCGTCGAGGCCGGGGCTCGCCTCTACGAAGGCGTGACCGTCACGGGTGCCCTCCAGGACGGCTCCGGCCGCGTCGTCGGCGTCGCCGCCAAGGCCGGTCGCGGCAAGAACGCCACGACGTTCGAGGTCCGGGCCTCCATCACCGTCGACGCCGGGGGAGTGGCCGCGCGCCTCGCGACCAGCCTCGGCCTCGAAAAGAAGATGAACCGCCCGATGGGCGTGGCCGCCCGCGCCTACTTCCACAGCCCCCGCGGCGACGAGGAGTGGATGGAATCCCACCTCGAACTGTGGAGCGGCACTCCGGGAGCCTCCGACCTGTTGCCCGGCTACGGCTGGATCTTCCCCATGGGCGAGGGCATCGTCAACGTCGGCCTCGGCTCCGTCGCCTCGCGCGCCGGCGCCACGAACCTGCCCTACCGCGAGGTCTTCAAGGCCTGGACCGCGAACCTGCCCGAAGAATGGGGCTTCACCCGCGACAACCAGATCGGTCAGCTTCGCTCCGCCGCCCTGCCCATGAGCTTCAATCGCAAGCCTCACTACACCCAGGGCCTCGTCCTCGTCGGCGACGCCGGCGGCATGGTCTCCCCCTACAACGGTGAAGGCATCGCCCCGGCCATGAAGGCCGGACGTTACGCGGCCTCGTGCATCGCGCAGGCCTGCTCCCGCTCGCACCGCGCCGGCATCGACCGCGCCATGAGCGAATACCCCCACATGCTCCGCGACG
>ERZ773057.155-NODE-155-length-32418-cov-3.846893_pt1 | contig 32418 bp, 26 predicted proteins | sample MGYA00580629_ERZ773057 | MGnify/ENA primary metagenome ERZ773057 (study PRJEB29015, sample SAMEA2738143) | human oral metagenome | biome: human oral; feature: human-associated habitat; material: saliva | place: China | collected 2163 ...
TGAGTCGGTTGCCCAGGCGCAGGGCCTGCTCCATGTTGTGCGTGACCATGAGCGTCGTGAGGCCCTTCTCGGCGACCAGCTCGCGCGTCAGGTTCGTGATGAGCTCGGCCCGCTGCGGGTCGAGGGCGGCGGTGTGCTCGTCGAGCAGCAGCACCTTGGGATCGCCGAAGGTGGCCATGACGAGCGACAGCGCCTGGCGCTGGCCGCCCGAGAGCAGGCCGACCTTCGTGGTGAGGCGGTCCTCGAGGCCCTGCTCGAGGACCTTGAGCTGGGTGCGGAGGAATTCGCGCTTGGCGCGGGTGACGCCCTGGCCCAGGCCGCGGGTGGTGCCGCGCCCCATGGCCAGCGAGAGGTTCTCCTCGATCGTCATGTGCGCCGCGGTGCCGGCCATCGGGTCCTGGAAGACGCGCGCCACGTACCGGGCGACTGTGTGGTCGGGCAGGCGGTCGACGCGCCGGCCATCGATCCTCACCGTGCCGCCGTCGGGCCGGTACCGCCCGGAGACGACGTTCAGCAGGGTGGACTTGCCGGCGCCGTTCGAGCCGATGACGGTGCAGAAGTCGCCGGCGGCCAAGTGCAGGGTGACCCCCGACAGGGCGACCTTCTCGTTGGCCGTCCCGGGGAGGAAGGCCTTGTGAATGTTCACCACGTCAAGCATCTCAGGCTCCTGGCTTCACCAGACCGGACAGGGGGTCGCGGTCCTCGATCGGCGCCGTCACGTCGGGCTCTGCCGGCAGGCCGCGGGCGCGCCGTCGGGCGCGGGTGTTGGCGAACACGCCCCAGCGCGGGATGAGCAGGGCCAGGACGACGATGACCGCGCTGACGAGCTTCATGTCGTTGGGTTGAAGACCCACCATGAGGGCCAGCTGGATGATCACGCGGTAGGCGATCGAGCCGAAGCAGACGGCCGCCGTGGCGACGGCGATCCGCGAGGAGTCGAAGATCGCCATGCCGATGATCACCGAGGCCAGGCCGGCGACGATGAGGCCGATGCCCATCGAGATGTCGGCGTAGCCCTGGTACTGGGCGATGAGGGCGCCGGAGGCCGACACGAGGCCGTTCGACAGCGCCAGGCCCACGATCTTCATCGTGTCGGTGTTGATGCCGTTGGCCCGGGCCATCGACTCGTTGTCGCCGGTGGCGCGCATCGCGAATCCGAGGTTCGTCGACAGGAACCAGTCCATGAGCAGGACGAACACGGCCAGCACCGCGGCGAGGACGACGATGGAGACCCCGGTGCCCATCAGCCTGCCGTTCGTCAGAGGGGTGAACAGCGTCGTCGCGCGCAGCAGCGGCAGGTTCGCCCTGCCCATGATGCGCAGGTTGATCGAGTAGAGCGCGATCTGGGTGAGGATGCCCGCCAGGAGCGGGTGGATCCGGCCCTTGGTGTTGAGCAGTCCCGTGACGGCGCCGGCGGCGAGACCGCCGCCGAACCCGGCGAGCGTGCCCAGCAGGGGGCTTCCGCCGTGGGTGATGATGAGGGCGCAGGCGCCCGCGCCCGTGGTGAAGCTGCCGTCGACCGTCAGATCCGCGAAGTCGAGGATCCTGAAGGTGAGGTAGACACCGAGGGCCATGAGCCCGTAGAGGAGGCCCAGTTCGATGGCGCCGAGCATGAGCCGATCAGCCGACCTTCTCCGCGCCGTCGAGCAGGTCCGCGGGGATCGTGACGCCCATGGCCGACGCGGCCGACTCGTTGACGTAGACGGTCAGGTCGGACTGCGTCTCGACCGCCATGGTGGCCGGGTCCGCGCCGTCGCGCAGGATCCGCATGGCCATCTCGCCGGTCTGGCGGCCGAGCTTGACGTAGTCGATGCCGTAGGTGATGACGCCGCCGTTGCGCACCGAGTCGCCCTCGGCGACGATGAGCGGGATCCTGCGGTCCTCGCACAGCGCGACGACCGTGGCGAGGCCCGAGACGACGTTGTTGTCGGTGGGCACGTAGAGGGAGTCGACGTCGAGGGTCTCGGCAGCCTGCTGGAGCTCCGCGGTGTTGGTGATCGTCTTCTCCTGGACGCTCAGGCCCTGGTCCTCGGCGGCCGCGCGGGCCAGGTCGATCTGGACCTGCGAGTTGACCTCGCCCGAGGAGTAGAGGAAGCCGACCGAGGCGGCCTCGGGCTTGATCTGCTTGATGAGCCCGATCTGCTCGGCGACCGGGTTCATGTCGCTCGTCCCGGTGACGTTGCCGCCCGGGGCGTCGGCTGAGGCGACGAGCTGGGCGCTCACCGGATCGGTGACGGCGGTGAACAGGACGGGGATCTGGGTGACGGCTTGGGCGGCGGCCTGGGCCGCCGGGGTGCCGATGGCCAGGACCAGGTCGAGGTTCTGCGAGGCGAACTTCGTGGCGATGTTCGTCGCGGTGGTCTGGTCGCCCTGGGCGTTCTCCTCGTCGACGTCGCACGTGATGCCGGCGTCGGAGAAGGCGGCCTTGAAGCCCTCCCTCGCGGCGTCCAGCGAGGAGTGGGTGAGGATCTGCATGATGCCGATCGAGTAGCTCGACGACGAGGAACCCGAGCTGCTCGAGTCGGAGGAGCAGGCGGCCAGCGGGCCGGCCAGCGCGGCGAGGCCCGCGGCGGAGAGCAGGGTGCGACGATTCATGGTTGTCCTTCGTCGTTGAGAGAAGTTCTGCGGGGAGTTTACGCCAACGCCCGCCTGCGGCGCCGCCTCGGCCCGCCCGCGGGGCATCCGCGCGTCCGGGCGTCCGCCCGCGCGGCCTGCCGGGCCCATAGGCTGGTACGGGCGGCCGGTCCGATGCGGCCGGTCGGAGGGAAAGGGAAGGGGAGAGCATGTCGGTGAGGCCCCGTCTGATCATGGTGCGCCACGGTCAGACCGAGTGGAACGTCCAGCGGCGCTGGCAGGGGGCCACGGACATCCCCCTCAACGCGAACGGCCGACGGCAGGCGCGGGCCGCCGCTCCCTACTACGCCTCGCTCGAGCCGGTCGCGATCTGGAGCTCCCCGCTGAGCCGCGCCCACGACACGGCGGCCGAGGTCGCGGCCCTGACAGGCCTGGACATCCGCACCGACGGTCGGCTCGCGGAGATGGACTTCGGCGACGCCGAGGGCCGCGTCTGGGAGGAGGTGCTGGCCATGGACCCGCGGCTCGCCGGATGGCGCACGGGCCGGGACGTCCAGTGGCCCGGCGGGGAGTCCGGGGCCCTCGTCCAGCGGCGCGTGAGCCGGACCCTCGAGCGGATCCACGAGTCCGAGCCCGAGGGCGTCGTGCTCGTCTTCTCGCACGGCACCGCCATCAGGATGGGCGCTGCGGCCATGGTCGGTTGGGGCGTCGACGCCGTGTGGCGGCTCGACTCCATGGACAACTGCTGCTCCACCGGGCTGGCCCTCACGAGCACCGGCTGGCGGCTGGACCACTTCAACGCATCGCCGCAGTGGCATGCGTCGACGCCGCAGTGAACGACGCTGTCGCGGGACGGTGGTCACTGCGGGCTGCGGGGGTCCTGACGCGTGCTAACTTGACCGCCATGGCGAATGAGGAGGCGGCCGGCGGCGCCGGCGATTTCATCAGCGACGCGGTCGAGCAGGACCTCGCGAACGGCGTCCACGGAGGGCGCGTCCGGACGCGTTTCCCGCCCGAGCCGAACGGCTACCTGCACATCGGCCACGCCAAGGCCATCACCGTCGACTTCGGGACGGCCGAGAGGTTCGGGGGCGTGTGCAATCTTCGTTTCGACGACACCAACCCGGTGGCGGAGAACCCCGAGTTCGTGCAGTCGATCCTCGACGACATCGCCTGGCTCGGCTACGAGCCCGGCGCCGTCCTCCACGCCTCCGGCCACTTCGAGCAGCTCTACCGGTGGGCCCTCCTGCTCGTCGAGCAGGGCCTCGCCTACGTCGACGACCAGGACAACGAGACGATCTCGGCCCAGCGCGGCGGCTTCGGGCGCCCCGGCGTCGAGAGCCCCTACCGGAACCGCACGGTCGCCGAGAACCTCGACCTGTTCACCCGCATGCGCGCCGGCGAGTTCCCGGACGGCTCCCGTGTGCTGCGCGCCAGGATCGACATGGACGCCGACAACATGGCCCTGCGCGACCCGGTGATGTACCGCATCCGCCACGCCGAGCACCACCAGACCGGCACGCGGTGGCCGATCTACCCCACCTACGACTGGGCGCACGGCCAGTCCGACGCCATCGAGGGCGTCACCCACTCGCTGTGCACCCTCGAGTTCGACGCCCACCGCCCGCTTTACGACTGGTTCCTCGAGCACCTGCCGCTGCCGACCGACAAGCCGCGTCAGATCGAGTTCGCCCGCCTCGAGCTCACCCACACGATCACCTCCAAGCGCCGGCTCGCCGCGCTCGTCAACGGAGGCGTCGTCGACGGCTGGGACGATCCGCGCATGCCGACGCTGCGCGGGCTGCGCCGGCGCGGCTACCCGGCCAAGGCGGTGCGCGACTTCTGCACCTACGTCGGCACCACGCGCACGAACTCCCGGCACGCCATCGAGGAGCTCGAGTCCTTCGTGCGCCGCGAGCTCAACACGACGAGCCAGCGCCGCATGGTCGTCACACGGCCCCTGCGCCTGGTCCTCGACGACTGGCCCACCGACGAGGACGGCGCGCCCGTCGTCGAACACTTCAGGCTGACGAACAACCCGGAGAACCCCGACGACGGCACCCGCGAGGTGGCCTTCACCGGCGAACTGCTCATCGAGCGCGAGGACTTCGCCGAGGTGCCCCCGCCCAAGTTCTTCCGTCTGGCGCCTGGGCGCGAGGTGCGCCTGCGCGGCGCCTATCTCGTCACGGCCACCGACGTCGTGAAGGACGCCGACGGCGAGATCGTCGAGGTGCACGCCAGCTACGACCCGGCCACGCGCGGGGGGAATGCTCCCGATGGACGCCGGGTCAGGTCGACGATGCACTGGGTCAGCGCCCCCCACGCCGTCGACGTCCGGGTGGCGCTCTACGACCGTCTGTTCACCGCGGTGAACCCCGGTGAGGCCACCGGGGAGCCGCTCGACGACCTCAACCCCGACTCGTGCGAGCTCCTCGACTCAGCCAAGGGCGAGGCGGCGATCGCCGACGTGGAGCCGGGCCGTGTCGTCCAGTTCGAGCGGCTCGGCTACTTCGCCGCCGATCCTCGCACGAAGCGCCTGTTCCATCGCACGGTCGGGCTGCGCGACGAGTGGGCCGCCCTTCAGCGCAGGGCCGCCAGGGCGGACGACGGCGCCCGGGCCCGCTCGAGGGGATGAGCCCCGGCCCGTCCGTGGGACGCCCGCCGACGGGCCGGCCCTGGACCGCCGCCTGCCGGCTCCTCGCCCTCATGGCCCTCGGGGGCGCCGTCGTCCTCCTGCCGATGACGACGCACCGGGGACGGCGGTCGGCCTGCCCCGTCCCCGCGGCGACCGCCGTTCCCGTCACGGTCCGAGGGCGACGCGGGCCCTGCGAGGGTCGGACGTCTCCCGTTCGAGAGGCCCGAGGGCCGGAGACGACGCCCGCGCTCCCCGGCCCCGCCGGTCAGAGCGTGAAGAGCGTGCTCTCGAGGTAGGCGCGGGCCTTGACCGCGTACTCGTGGGGGTTCGCGACGGCCGGGTCCTGCTCGGCCTCGACGAGGATCCACTGGTCGTAGCCGTGGTCGACGAGCATCCGGTAGGGCTCCGTGAAGTCGATGCACCCGTCGCCGGGGACGGTGAACATGCCCGACAGGAAGGAGTCGAGGAAGGAGCGCTCGGCGGCGCGGGACTCGGCCAGCTTCTCGGGGCGGACGTCCTTGAAGTGGACGTGCCCGACCCGGTCGATGGTGGCGCTCAGCAGGTCCGCGACCGTCCCGGCCCCGACGTAGGCGTGGCCGGTGTCGAACAGCAGGGAGACCCTGGCGGGGTCCGTCAGCTCCATGAGGCGGATGGTCTCCTCGGCGGTCTGGACGACCGTTCCGAGGTGATGGTGGTAGACGAGCTCGAGGCCATGGGCGTGGGCGATGTCGCCGAGTCGGTCGAGACCGTCGGCCAGGACGTGCCACTGCTCCTCGGTGAGGACCGGCTTGTCGGTGAAGATGCAGACGTCGCGGACGCCCTGGACCGAGCCGGTCTGTTCCGAGACGACGATGCGCGTCGCGCCGAGGTACTCCAGGTACGCGCAGTTCTCCTCGAAGGCTTTCGCGACGGCGTCGACGCCGTCACGGAGGATGAAGGAGGAGAACCACTGGGCGACGATCCGGATGCCGCGCGCCTCGGCGCGCTCCTTGACCTCCTCCTTCGAGGGGAAGAAGCCCGCGCACTCGGTGCCGGCGTAGCCGACGTCGGCCAGGTCGAGCAGCATGTCGTCGAGGGTGTTGAAGGCACCGACCTCCGGGATGTCGTCGTTGCGCCAGGCGATGGGGTGCATGCCCCAGTGGATGCCGTGCGGGTCCTTGATCGCCGTTGCGGGATCGAGTCGGAAAGCCATGGTGTGTCTCCATTCCATTCGTGGTGTCATGATTCGTGAAGGCTTGTTCACAGGAGCCTCAGCGGGGGCGCAACCCCTGGCCATAGCCCGGTTCATCGAGGTCGTGAACGAGTCTTGTGGTGTCCTGCTCCGTGGCTGCGCGGAGTGGGGCCGGGCCCCGGTCGTCCGATGCCTGCGCGTCGGGAGTAGCGCTCCTCCATGTCGTGCTCGATCCGTTCGAGCGAGCGGCCGGAGGTCTCGGGCATGATGCGGAGCAGGACCACGGCGATGACGAGATTGAGCACCCCGTAGATCGCGTAGGTCAGCCCGCCGCCCAGGCCCTCCATCATCGTGGGGAAGGTCCACGTGATGATCGCGTTGGCGATCCACATGCAGAAGACGGCCGTGCCGTTCATGACGCCGCGGACGTTGGCGGGGAAGATCTCGCCCAGCATCGTCCATACGACGGTGCCGTTCGAGGACTGGACGATGAGCATGAACAGGGCCATCAGGCCGAGGACGAGGAGGGCCGCCCAGGAGGGTGGCGCGCTGCCGGCCGCCATGTGCGGGGCGATGGCCAGCTGGAAGGTGGCGGCGATGCCGAGCAGGCAGACGCCCACGCCCGTGACGTCGGCGATGAGGATCTGGCGGCGACGGAACCGGAGGATGAGCCAGATGCCGACGGCCGAGCCGATGACGCTCATGACGCCGTTCGCCACCTGGGCGGTGATGGAGGCCGACGTGGACATGCCCGCGTACTCCAGCACCTTGGGCGCGTAGTACATGATCGTGTTGACGCCAGTGGTCTGATTGATGATGGCCAGGAAGATTCCGACGAGGAGCAGCTTGCGCAGCCACGGCGTGGCGAGGACGTACCCCAGCCCTCTTCGCTGAGCCTCCTCGGCCAGCTCGTGCTGGCGGGCCTCCGCCATCTCCATGAGCTCGTCCTCGAGCGGGCCGTCCTTGGCCTCGTCACGCACCCGTTTGAGCGAGCCGATGGACTCATGGAGGCGCTCCTTGGCGATGTACCAGCGAGAGGACTCCGGCATGAACCGGATGCCGATCCACAGCGCGACGGCCGGGATCGAGCACAGGACGAGCATGTATCGCCAGGTCTCGCCGTTGCCGCCCGAGATGACGAGCTGGTCGAGGAAGGCGTGGTACTGCTCGGCGCTCATCGTGCCGCCCTGCGAGGACTGGAGGGCCTGGATCGTGTCGTAGACGTACTCGCCCGGGGCAAGGGTGCCGGAGGGATCCGCCTCGATCGTGATCCGGGGGCCGCCCTGGATGTTGCTGATGATGGCGTTCATCGTGAAGGCGAGCAGCTGCCCCGTGACGATCATGAGCTGGTCGATGGCCACGATCGAGCCGCGGATGCGTTTGGGCGCGGTCTCGGCGAGGTAGACGGGCACGGTGGCGCTGGCGCCGCCCACGGCCAGGCCGAGGACGACTCGGAACGGGTACATGACCCAGATGTTCGGGGCGAGAGTTGTGCCCAGGGCGCCGACCAGGAAGACGATGGCGAGCACCGTGATGTTGTGCCTCCTGCCGTAGCGGTCGGACAGCCGGCCGCCGAGGAGGGCGCCGAAGGCGGCGCCGATGAGGAGAGTACCGCCGATCGCGCCCTCCTCGAGACTGGTGAGCTGGAAGCCCTGGGCGGCATGGGGCATGTACATGAAGGGCAGGGCGCCGGAGATGACACCGGTGTCGTAGCCGAAGAGCAGCGAGCCGAGGGTGGCCACAGCGGCGATGGCGATGATGCCCCGATGCCCGCCCGAGGCCGGGGTGGCCGCAACGGCTTGTTCCATCTGGTCCGCGGTGATGTTCTTCAGCGCGGTCTCCTGAGCTCCTTCGCTCATGGTTCTCCGTTCATCCGGGGCCCGGCGGTGCAGGCTCCTGCGGGGGTGCTTTCCCGGTCGCGGAACCGCGACCGGGAAGCGGTGGGGTTCTCAGGCGTCGAAGGTCGTCGGGCCCTCAACGGGGGCGACGTCGTGCCAGGTGCCATCGGCCGCGGAGGCCACGATGGCCTCATCGACCTCGGCGGCGCACCAGGCGTCGGCCGCGGAGGGGGCGAACTGCTGCCCGGTGAGCACCGACCGGAGGAACTGGGCCGCCTCGATGGACTTCATGTCGTCGAATCCCATGGAGGTGCCGATGGCGGGCTGGTAGCGGCTCCACTCCCCCCAGGCCGGGTTGGCCATGGCGCGGGTGTAGCCGTGCGTGGGGCCGCCGTCGACCGTCGTGCAGACCTCGAGCTCGTTGAGGCGTTCGAAGTTCCATCGTGCCGAGCCGTTCGTCCCGTAGACCTCGACGACGTACTCGGCGCGCGGCCCGACGCTCACGCGGGAGGACTCCATCGTGCCGAGGACGCCGTTCTCGAAACGGACGAGCATGCCGACGTAGTCCTCGTTCTCGACCGGGCCGGTCTCGTCGCCGATCTCGAAACCGGAGTGCCCGATGCCCGTCTTCGTGGGGATGGGACGTTCCGTGATGAAGGTGCCGGTGATGGCGGTGACCTGGGCGATGCGTCCCACGATGTACTGGGCGAGGTCGGCTCCATGACTCATGAGATCGGGGACGACTCCGGCGCCGGCCTTCTCGCGGGAGGCGCGCCAGGTGAGCGGGACTCGGGGAGAGGCGTTGTAGTCGGCGATGAACCAGACGCGCACGTTGGTGATCCGGCCGAGCTCCCCGGAGCGGACGAGCGTCCGCATGTACTCGATGGCCGGGACGTGCCGGTAGTTGAAACCGACGGCGGTGACGAGACCGGCCCCGGCCGCCGCCCGGGCGATGGCCCTCGACTGGCCGGAGTCCACGCCCATCGGCTTCTCGATCCAGAAGGGCTTGCCGGCCTCGATGGCGGCCAGCGCGATCTCCTGGTGAAGATGATTCGGTGAGCAGATGGAGACGGCCTCCACCAGGGGATCGGCGAGGAGCTCGTGGTAGTCGGAGCAGGCCCGGTCGAAGCCGAGGTCCTCGACGGCGGCCCGCTGCGCCTCGACGACGGGGTCGGCCGCGGCGACGAGACGGGCCTCGGCGCCCAGCTCGGGGAAGCGCTCCGAGACCGAGCGGTAACTGCGGGCGTGCAGACGACCCATCCAGCCCAGGGAGACGACGCCGATGCCGATCTGCTTCTTGCTGTTCACAGAGATCTCCTTCCCGGTCGACGGTGGCCGGTGGGGTGCGGACATCACGTGGCCGCACCGGCACGCTCAGCGTCGCTGAATGGCGATGCGCCATGAGGAGTGCTAACGCGCGTAATCAATGACATGACAAAGTGTAGCATCACCTCGTGCCCGGCGCAAGAGGGCGAGCTGACTCATCTCGTGTCTGCGCTTGTGCGCTGTCGTCGGCCCCCGCTCCGGGACGCCGGTCCTCCGGGCCTCTTCCCCGGCCGGGGCGCGCGGAGGGGGAGCTCAGCCCCGCGGCGTCCGCAGGCTCGAGGCGCGGACGACGAGCGTGGCGGGGACCGTCACATGCGCCGCCGGGGCGGGGGCGAGTACCGCTGCGACGGCGGCCTCGGCCAGCCGGTCCGGGGACTGGTCGACGCTCGTGAGCGAGACCTCGGGGCGTGAGGCCAGCGAGGTGTTGTCGTAGGAGACGATCGCGACATCGGCGCCGGGCCTGAGGCGGGAGGCCAGCACTGCGGTCACCAGGTCGATGCCGAGCATGTCGTTGTAGACGACGGCCCCGAACGGATCCTTCGAGTCGGCGCGCAGCGCGGCCAGGGTCTCGTTCATGTCGTCGCCGCGGACGACCTCCGTGAGGTCGAGACCGGCGTCCGTCGCGGCCTCGCGGCACGCCGCGCGGCGTTCGTCGAGCAGCGACTCGTGCATGCTGCGCGGCGGGGAGAAGAAGACCAGGCGGCGAAGGCCCTGGGCGGCGAGATGCGCGACGATCTGCCATGCGGCATCGGCCTCGTCGAGCCGGACCGTCGGGATCGACGGCTCGTCGAGCGCCCGGTCCAGGACGCAGAGCGGGATGCGCTCCGACATGGCCAGCAGAGCCTCGGGACTCATCGAGGTGCCGGGCAGGATGAGTCCGGCGGGCCGCATCGACAGGACCTCGTCCACCGTCGTCCGCTCGAGCTGGTCCTCCAGGTCCGAGACGAGGACGACCAGGGTGTGACCGGCGACTCCGGCGTGATGGCGGAGCCGCCGGAGCAGACGGTCGAAGAAGGGGTTGTCGAGGTAGGGGAGGACGACGGCCAAACGGTGCGAGCGCCGGGCCGCGAGTTCGGCGGCAGCGGTGTTCGGGTGGTAGTCGAGGGCGCGGGCCGTGTCGAGGATGCGCCGGCGCGTCCCGTCGGACATGCGGCCCTCGCCCTTGAGCGCGAGCGAGACGAGACCCCGGGAGACTCCGGCCCGGGCGGCGACGTCCGGCGGGCGAGTTCATGGGTCACTCGCCAGTACTGTCCCTCCACCGACGCGCGTCCTGGGTTGGGCATGTGCTGATCTCGATCCTCGGCCGGCCTTCTCGCTCCATTCTGGCAGCGAAAAAGCCACCGCGCGTGCATCGTCGGCGCTGCGGTGGCTCACCGGTCATGGGCTCGTCTGGCTCGTCGCCCCCTTTCTCCGTGGCTGCTGCGGTGCCGTTCCCGCCCGGATCGGCCGGGGCGTCCGGCTCACTCCGAGGCGAGCGCGTTGATGCCGCTGTAGATGCCGATCATGACATCGGCGACGAGCGTGAGGGCGCCGACGAGCATCATCGCGGGCATGTCGACGGCCAGACCCACGACGACCAGGAGGACGCTGGCGAGCGTGAAGGCGCTGGTGGTCATGAAGACGATGGTCCTGCCCGGGATGAGGGCGGTCTCGTGACGGACTGCGGTGGCGCTGGTGGCGATGGTGTCGATCGCGGTCATGGTGCCTCTTTCTCTGGGCGCACGCCGCGACACCGGTCGCGACGTGCACGACGGTGTACTCCGGGCCCGGGGCGATCCCCGGCCCGCTGACGCACGCCACTGTAGGACGGGGGATTTGTGCAGACAAACGGGTCGTCACGATGTTGCCACGGGATGCCACCACGGGACGGTGCCGTCGTGGGCCGAGATCCCGGGCCCTGCTCGTCCGCTTCGCGGAGCTCCGTCGTCGTGCCGACTCCGGCTCGGGATGACCAGCGCCTGCACCCATCCGTACTACCGCACGCAGGCCCTCTCGCTGGGCGAGCAGCTCGACGTCGGCGTGCGTTACCTCGACCTGCGTCTGACGCGGACCATGGTGGCCGCCCACCGGGAGTGGGTCAGCGGCACGACCGCCGAGCGAATCCTCGACGTGCTCCGGTCCGTCTGGCCGAGCACTCCCGCGACTTCCTCCTCATGAGGGTCCAGAACGCCAACGAGGCCAGGGACGACTTCGAGCGCTACGGCAGGGCGCTGCCCGCGGTCGTCGCGAAGAACCTCGACCTCTTCTGGCGACCGGCCGGGACCTGCGAGGAGACCGCGTCGCCCACGATCGGTCGGATCAGGGGCCGGATCGTCGCCTTCGAGTGCGCACCCCCGCAGTTCGGTCTGGAGAGGATCGACGGAAGGCAGTGGGCCGTGCCATGGCACGGCAACCGCAGCCTCCTCCCCCAGGACGACTGGGACGGCCCGGAGATCGCGATGAAGCTCGAGGAGATCCGGCGGCTCCACACGGACGCGCATCCTCCGGGATCGCTGGTTCTCAACCGCGTCAGCGCGACCAACGGGGTCCTGGGGAATCCCACCGCCTACGCCGGGAGGCTGAACCCCGCCGTCCTCGGCATGCTGCGTTCGGCTCCCGGCGGGGGCGTGCTGATCCACGACTTCGTGGACGAGGAGTTCGCCGACGCGGCATGGGCCGTCGACCTCGGGGGTGTCTGAGCACGACCGGGCGGGACACCGGCCCGCCGCCCCCGGACCCGTTCGACGACGGTGCGGGTCTCGGCCCTGCTGCTGGCCGGCCACGGCGCGCCCGACCGGTTCAGGCCGTGCTGCGACGAACCACCCGCGTGTCGATCTCCAGGCGCCTCGGGGCGGACCGGTCGCCCCTGGCCCGGGCGTTCGCGAGGTCGAGGGCGAGTCGTGCGACCTCCCGCGATCTCCCGCGACCTCCCGGGGCTGCCGGTCGACCGGGGTCAGCCCGAACGCCTTCGAGGACGCGATGCGCGTGTTGTCGAAACCCACCACCCTGTTGTCCCCGGGCGCCGACGGACGCGCACGCCACAGGGCGATCAGGGCGCCCTGCGCGTACTGGTCGTTGTAGCAGACGAGGGCCTGCGGCAGGGGCTGTGCGTCGACCAGGACGTCGTGGACGCTCCGCCATCCGGCGTCCACGGTCGGCCCGCTGGGGATGACCCGCGCCGCGGCCCGCCGGGGGACATCGCCGTGAGGAAGGCGCTGCGGCGGCGCTCGGCCGATGAGGACGGCCCCCGTCGAGATAGTGCACCTGCGAATGGTGCACATGCGAGCAGTCCCCGACGAGCTCCGCCACCTGGACCATGCCCGTGGCGTTGTTCGAGATGACGAGGTCGGAGTTCTGCCTCGGGGCGGTCTGGCCGATCGCCACGACGGGAACGTCCACTGCCGCCGAGGCGGCGGAGTCCGTCATGACGGGGTCCACGACGATCACGGCCCGGGCGTGCAGCTGTATGATGCGGGCGAGGGCGTTCGCCCCGTTGCCGGCGGCCATGTCCTCTGTCACGACCAGGTAGCCGAGCTCCTCGGCGGGGGCCGTGATCTCGCGGGAGTGGGCGACGTGGAGCTCCTTCTCGACATCGCAGGTCAGACCGATGATGTTCGGTTTCGTGGCGCGCAGCAGTGATCCGGCCAGATCGGTCCGGTAGCCCAGCGCCTCGGCCCGTCTGACGATCTTCTCCCGCACGGGCGAGGAGATCCGCTCGGACCCCCGCAGCGCGAGGGACACGGTCGAGACCGACACCCCGAGCGAGAGCGCGATGTCGCGCAGCGTGACCCTGCTCATGGCCTCACCCCCTCGTGCCGGGACCCTCGGCGTGTTGAGCCTACCGGGAGCGGGGGTCGGGTCCGGTGCCCACGACCGGCAGCGAATTCCACATTCCACGCCCCGGCCGGGGTCGTCGGCGGGCCGGCGCTGCGCACCGTTGCGACAGGTGCGGCCTCAGAACAGGAGGAAGACCGAGGAGAAGACCGTCAGGGCGATGACGAGGACGTCGAAGACCGTGGTGCTCATGCGTCGGATGACGAAGCCGCCGGCGAGGGCCCCGACGACCAAGGGGGCCAGCAGCACGGCGTCGAGGCGCAGGGAGTGCGCCGAGATCAGCCCGAGCCCGATCTGGAAGGGCATCTTCGTGACATTGACGAGGAAGAAGAAATAGGCCTGCGTCCCCATGAAGCGCATGACGTCGAATCCGGAGGCGACGAAGTACATCGTCATCGGCGGGCCGCCCGCGTTGGCGATCATGGTGGTGAAGCCGCCCAGTGATCCGTAGACCCAGCGCGCGACGGGGCTCCGGGAGAAGGTCCGGGCGGTCCCGGCGCCCCGACCGGGGCCGCGTCGGCCCCGCCGGCGCATCATCCACAGGGTCGCGGCGGTGAGCAGGAGCAGGATGATCCCGATCATCCGCTTCATGCCGGCGTCGTCGATGCGCCACAGGACGAGGGCGCCGGTGCCGAGCCCGACGAGGATCGCCGGTGCGAGACGGCCCAGCGTCCGCCAGTCGACGTCGTGACGGTACATCCAGATCGCGTACAGGTCGCCCGCGATGAGGAGGGGGACCATCACCGCGGTGGACTCGCGGGCCGGGAGGACGGCGGCGAAGAGGGCGACGGAGAGGGTCGCGAGACCCGGCAGGGCCGTCTTCGCGATTCCGACGAAGACGGCGGCGATGACGAGAACGGACCACTGCGCGGCCGTGAGATCGGGAAATGCGCTCACCGGGCGATCCTAGGCCCGCCTCGGGTCCGGCCGCGCGCTCGTGGAGGTGACGAGCCCGCCGGTGACGCGGATGCGGGCGCCGGAACCCGTTCAGCGGATCCCGGCGTCCGCATCGTGTTCATGCCACGCCCCGTGTCACACGGCGGCGGCCGCGGCCAGCAGATTGGCCGCGGAGAGCTTCAGGCCCTCGACGTTGCCGTACTCGGCGTCCTCGTGCTCGATGTTGACGTTCATGTCGGGATCCGCCGTCTTGATGGCGCGCAGGAACTCGGCCCAGTAATCGGTGTCGTGGCCCAGGCCGAAGGCGACGAAGCGCCATGCCGGGTCCTGCGGCCAGGCGCTGCACCAGTAGCCGTAGGCGGTCGGGGTCCTGCCCTCGGCGTCGGCCGGGACGTGGCCGAAGTCGGTGTCGAGGACACCGCGGTAGGCGACGCCGGGGAAGATCCTCGTGTCCTTGGCGTGGACGTGCCCGACGAGGTCGCCCAGGCGCTTCGTCGCGGCGATCGGGTCCATCTGCTGCCAGAACAGGTGCGAGGGGTCCATGTTGACGCGCAGGTTCGTGGCGCCGGTCTCCTCGACGAGGCGTTCGAAGGCGGGCACGTTGAAGACGACGTTGCGCGGATGGAGCTCGAGGCAGACCTTGACGTCGTTGTCGCGGGCTAGGGCGTCGATCTCCTTGAAGAAGGGCACGATGACGGACCACTGGTAGTCCAGGATCTCCAGGTCGATGCCGTTCCAGGGGTTGACGACCCAGGAGGCGTACTTGGCGGTCGGGTCCGTGCCGGGCGTGCCGGACATCGTCACGATCTCCTTGACCCCGAGCAGGCCGGCCAGCCTGATGGCGTTGCGGATGTCCTCGGCGTGCTTGAGTCCCTCGTTCGGCAGCGGCGAGACCGGATTGCCCGAGGTGTTGAGGCCGGACAGGACCATGCCCTTGGACTCGAAGACGCCGAGGTAGTCCTCGCGGGCCGCCGCGGAGGCGAGCAGGGCGTCGACGGGGCAGTGCGGTGAGGGGATGAAGCCCCCGACGTTGACCTCGGCGCCGGTCAGACCGGCCTCCTTGAGGACGTCGAGGGCCGCGCTCAGCGGGCGGTCCTGAAGACAGGCGGTGTACGCGCCGTAGGTGAGTGCCATGGCGATGACTCCTTCGTTCTCGTTCGTTCGGATGGATCAGTCGGTGAGCCCGGTGAGGTCGACGGCGGCGCCGTTCGCGGCGGCGGAGCGGGCCACGGCGTCCGTGATCCGCATCTCGCGGTATCCGTCGGCGAAACTGGCGCAGGGCGGCAGGCCCTCGACGCCGGCGACCTGCTGCAGGAAGGCGTGAGCCTGGTAGGTGAACTGCTCGATCTGGGTGAGGCCGACACCGCCGAAGGCCATGGAGGAGCCGCGGGCGAAATAGGGGAAGTCGGGATTGACGAGCACTTGGCGGGCGCCGCCCAGACCGGCCGGCGAGTTGGTGTCGTCGATCTTGATCTCGCCGCAGCGGGCCATGTCCCAGGAGGCGCGACCCTTCGTGCCGAGCACGTCGATCATCATCGCATTGGGCATGTTCCAGGCGACGCGGGAGACCGAGAAGGTGCCGACCGCGCCGTTCGCGAAATGGCCGGTGAACGTGGCGACGTCGTCGTTGGTGACGGGCTCCATCGTGAGGTCGACGGTGTCGAGGGCGGTGCCGCGGGTGACGTGTCCCTTGGCGACCGGGCGCTCCTTGATCGCGGTGGTCATGGCGCCGCCGGAGACGGAGACGAGCGGTCCGCAGATGGTCTCGGCCGTGTCGATGAGATGGGAGCCGACGTCGCCCAGGGCGCCCGAGCCCATCGGGCCGCGATAGCGCCAGGCCATCGGCGTGTTCGGGTCGACGCCGTAGTCGCACCAGTAGCGGCCCTCGAAGTGGTTGATCTCGCCGAGATGGCCCTCGGCGACGAGTTTCGCGATCTCGGCGACGGCCGCGTTGCGCCGATAGGTGAAGCCCACCGAGGTGACGACGCCGGCGTTCCTCTCCGCCTCGGCCATGGCCCTGGCGTTCTCTAGGGTGTCGGCCAGCGGTTTCTCGCACAGGACGTGCTTGCCCGCCTTGATCATGGCCTCGGCGATCTCGCGGTGCAGGGCATTGCCGACGACGATCGAGACGATGTCGATGGTCGGATCATCGGCGACTTGGCGCCAGTCGTCGACGGCCCTCTCGTAGCCGTAGCGCTCGGCGGCGTCCTCGGCGAAGGGCAGGTAGGTGTCGGCGATGGTCGCCAGGCGGATCCTGGGCAGTCCCAGGTCGTAGACGGTGCCCACCTGACGCCAGGCATTGGCATGGGTGGTGCCGGCCATGCCGGCGCCGATGACGGCGACGGAAAGGGTTCTGGTGGTCATGTCGAAGCTCCTCATGTCTTCGGTGACAATGCTTGCCCATGAGTATTCACGCGCGTTAATAATCTGTTGTCACGAGTATGGGCGCAGGGCTTGGGCGATGTCAACCCCGATGCCCTGTTTTCACATCCGCGCCGGACGGGCAGGATCAGGGGGAACGTGTCTGAAAGGGCTGCACCGATGCAGCGCGGGTGGTGCTCGGCCTTGACTCGCTCGAAGAGCGGACCCGGTTGCGCAGCAATGGCGTGATGCCCGGCCGTGTGGTCGTCCGTGGTCCCGGTCTGGTGAAATGATCGGGGCGTCAGCCGCACACCCGGTCCGGTTCCGAGGAGCCCCTGATGACGAGGGCGGGTTCCAGGACGACGTCGCGAGGGCTCCCTGCGGAGGTTGTCCCTTCTTCGGCGCGCTCGCACAGCAGGCGCACGGCTGTCGTCCCCAGCACGTCCTCGGGCTGGTCGATGCTTGTGAGGGAGAACTCCCCGCGCCTGGCCAGGTAGGTGTTGTCGTAGGAGACGAGGGCGACGTCAATGCCCGGGTGCCGATCCGTCTCGCGCAGCACGGGGACGGCGTCGATGGCGAGGATGTCGTTGTGGATGACGAGGCCGAGCGGCTCGTGACGGGAGCGCAGCATGTCGCGCACGGCCGGACCGGCGTCCTCGTCGCACTCGCGGACGTCGAGGGTCAGTCCGGCTGCTTGGGCGGCAAACCGCAACGCGGACTCTCTCTCAAAGCGGGAGGTGTCGTTCACGACGCGCGGCCCGACGTAGCCGACCGAACGCATGCCGAGCTCGGCGAGGTGCCCGACGAGCAGCCGGGCGGCGGCCTCCTCGTCCACGCGTACGGAGTCGACGCTCCCGCCGGGGCTGCGCCGTCCGATGAGGCAGACGGGTACCTCCTCGCCGATGGCGATGAGGTCCTCGTCCGGAAGCCAGGGGGAGACGAGGATGAGCCCTATGACTCGGACGCTCAGGAGGCTTTCGACGGCGCGGTGAAGAACCTCGGGCCGGTCTGAGCCCACCGTGACGAAGAGGGCGAGGTCCCTGGCGCCCGTGGCGTCGCCCAAGGTGTGCGCGATCTGCTCGAAGAAGGCGTTGCGCAGATTGGGCAGGACCAGACCGATGGTCCTGGACCGCTGGCGAGCCAGGGAGGCTGCGGCGGCGTTGACCCGGTATCCGAGAGTGGTGGCGGTCTCGGCGATGCGTCGCCTCGTCTCCGCGGCGACCTTGGGTGATCCGTTCAACGCGAGGGAGACCAGGCTGCGCGAGACTCCGGCGACACGGGCCACGTCGTCCTGGGTGACGTCCTGTCCGCTCGTTGCCACGGGCCCCTCCTCGCCTGTCGGGGCCGTCGACGATCCGGCCCCCGACAGATTACACGGGAGGGGTCGACTGTCGGGTGTCTCATGCGTAGCGTTGCTGGAACTGCTCCTCCAGCTCCTCCAGCGAGGCGTACTTGGTCTCGGGGACCTTGCGGTACATGTAGACCACCGCGACGACATTGATGAGGGCGAAGACGAGGTAGGTGGCCACCGGGCCGAGGCGGCTCATCATCGAGGGGAACGCGAAGGTGATGATCGCATTGGAGATCCAGATGCACAGGACGGCGAAGCCCATGGCCGCGCCACGCATCCGCGCGGGGAAGAGCTCAGACATGATGACCCACGTGCCCGGGGCGTTGCCGGCCTGCATGAAGAGCATGAAGACGACGATGACGATCACCACGAGGTAGGGCACCAGTGGTGGCATGCCGGATGTGACGTTGCCGCTGTCGTCGAGGTGCGGGTTGATGCCGAGGAGGAAGACGGCCGTCATGGCCCACAGCATGACCGTCAGGCCGATGGTGCCGCCGATGATGACCCGGCGGCGGCTGAAGCGCGCCAGCAGCCACAGGCCGAGCGCCGAGCCGATGACGGAGGCCAGGCCCGTGAGGACGTCGAGCACGATGGCATCCTCCGTGGCGAAGCCGGCTGCCTGGAGGACCTTGGGCGCGTAGTACATCATCGTGTTGACGCCAGTCGTCTGGTTGAAGATGCCGATGAAGCATCCGATGACGAGGACGCGCCGAGTCCAGGGGGTGCGGAAGACCTGACCGAGGCCCCACTTCGTGATGGCGGCCTCTCTGCGGTTGACCTCGATCATCTCGCTCACCTCGTCGGCGATCGAGCCGTCCTTGGACTCGTCGCGCACGCGCTTGAGCACGCCGATGGCCTCGGGGATGCGACGGTTCACTGCGTACCAGCGAGAGGACTCCGGCATCATCCGCATGCCGATCCACAGGGCGATGGCCGGGATGGAGCAGATGACGAGCATGTAACGCCATGTGTTGCCGTTGCCGCCGTCGATCGTGACCGCGTCGGCGACCTGCTGGAGGGCGTCCCAGGTGTAGCATTGCCCCGCCTCGATCGTCGTCCGAACACCGTTGATGGTCACGCTGGTGCCGGGGTCGACGGTGGACACCCTGGCCTCGGGGCCGCCTGTGATGCCGCGCGCGATGATCGCGTTCATGGCGAAGGCCAGGAACTGGCCGGTGACGATCATGAGCTGGTCGACGCCGACCAGGGTTCCTCTGATGCGTTTCGGGGCGGTCTCGGCCAGATAGACGGGCACGGTGGCCGAGGCGCCGCCGACTGCGAAGCCGAGGACGAAGCGGGCGGGGTAGAGGGCCCGGAGGTTGGGGGAGAAGGTGCAGGCCATCGCGCCGACGAAGAAGACGACGGCGAGCAGGAGGATGTTGTGCCTCCGTCCGTAGCGGTCGGACAGGCGTCCGCCGAAGAAGGCGCCGAAGGCGCATCCGATGAGGAGGATGCCGCCGACCAGGCCCTCCTCGAAGGAGTTGATGCCGAGTCCTCCGGCGGCATGGGGCATGTACATGTAGGGCAGGGCTCCGGCGATGACGCCGGTGTCATAGCCGAAGAGCAGTGAGCCCAGGGTGGCGACGACGGCGACGACGGCGACGAAGGCGACGGAACGTCGTCGGCCTGAGGCGGGGGTCTGCGTGACGAGCTCATCGATCTGGGTCCGGGTCGGATCAGTTTCCGGTGGGTGACTCATGTGGTGGTCCTTCGGTCGCACCCGTCGACGACGACGGGCTGTTCTGCCGTGTCTGGACTGCTGGTGGGAAGCGGGATGGCTCCAGAGGGACACGTGCCACACTTATTTCACGCGCGTTAATCCGATTTGTCAAGACATTGGACACTGCATGGGCCGGGTCCTGCTCGCCGGACTGTCGGTGAGCAGGACCCGGCCCATGGCGCGGGGAGGGTCAGGAGTCGAGCAGGGCTCAGGAGCCGAGACGCACGACCTCCCCCGTCCTGGCGGACCGGGTGGCCGCCTCGGCCAGCCGCAGGGCCGCAACGGCGTCACCGATTCCGGTGGGCGGGGTGGTCCCGGCCTCGACGGCCTCGATGAAGGCCGACAGCTCCAGCCGGTAGGCGTCCGCGTAGCGCTCGAGGAAGAAGTCCAGGTACGGTTCCTGGGCGTCGGTCACCTCGGCGTTCGACAGGCGCACCGTCGTCGGGCGGATGTTCTCGGCGAAGAGGGCGCCGTCATGGCCGGAGGCCTCCAGACGCTGGTCGTAGCCGGAGGCGCAGTGCCGGTTGTTGATGATCGTGGCCACGGCCCCGGAGGCGGCCCGCAGGGTCACGACCGCCGCGTCGAAGTCGCCGGCTTCCTCGATCGCCGGATCGAGGTTCTGCCCCACGGCGTGCACCTCGGTGATGTCGCCGAGGAAGAACCGGGCGGTGTCGAAGTCGTGGATGGTCATGTCGCGGAAGATTCCGCCGGACACCGTGACGTACTCGATCGGCGGTGCGGCCGGGTCGCGACTGATGACGGTCAGCTGCTCCAGGGCGCCGATCCTGCCCGCCTCGACGGCGGCGCGCACCGCGGCGAAGGAGGGATCGAACCGGCGGTTGAAGCCGAACATGACAGGCGTCGAGATGGAGTCCAGATCGGTCCTGGCCGCCTCGACGTCGGCCATGTCCAAGGCGATGGGCTTCTCGCACAGGACGGCCTTGCCGGCCTTCGCGGCGGCGAGGAGGTGCGGGATGTGCAGCGGGGTGGGCGAGCCGATGATGACGGCGTCGACCTGCGGATCGGCGAAGGCCTCCTCGGCGTCCTTGGCCGATCGCGCCCCGTCGTACTGCGACGCGAGCTTCTCGGCGGCGTCCCCGACGGGGTCGCAGACGAGGGCCAGGTCGGCCTGCGGGTGCCCCGCGATGGTCCTGGCGTGGACGTGACCGATGCGACCGGCACCGATGACGGCGATGTTGAGCATCCTTGCTCCTTGGTGGTGTTCGGGATTCTGTCTGGTGTCAGAGGGATTCGCGCCCCACGGGCCGAGGCGCAACAACGCTGCGCCTCGGCCCGTGGTCGCGAGCGGGGGCTTCTCGGCTCACGGCTGGGGCATGATGACGTCCCGCACGAGGGTGTCCAGGTCGGCGTCGGCCTGGAGGAAGCCGCGCAGCGTGCGGACGGTGGCGCCGAAGGTGTCGAACTCCTCGGGGGTCATGCCGTCGGGCTCGTAGGCGCGGACGAACTCCGGGATACTCTCCAGGGTCTTCATGATCTCGGGGGCCACCGGCTCGTCGATGCGGTTGACGACCTTGTAGCCCGAGTCGTTGATGAGCTTCTGCCAGGCGAAGGGCGGGGAGACGACCAGGTCGCCGCCGACCAGCTCGGACCACTGCAGCACGTTGCGGAAGGCGGCCGACAGCACGCGGGCGCGCAGGCCGCGGGCCTGGAACTCGTGGTAGGCCCGCTTGAGCGCGGCCACGCCGGCCCACTCGAGGTGGCCGGGATCGATGAAGAGGTTGTCGCGCTTGGCCACGATCTTGATCCAGTCGTCGAGCCGCCCGCCCATGAGCGTGACGACCGGACCCATCGTGGAGATGTCCTTGCCCTCGGCCTCACGGCGCTTGAGGCCCCGCTCGATCGCCTCACCGGTGGTGACGGCCTGGGGGACGGAGAAGGAGACGGTCACGTTGACCGAGACGCCGCGGTGGGTAGCGTCCTCGATGGCCTTGATCCCGACGGAGGTGGCGGGGATCTTGACGATGATGTTCCTGGCGAGCTTCGAGAACTCCTCGGCCTGGTCGGCCAGGGCCTTGGCGTTGCGGGCCAGACGCGGATCCGTCTGGATGGAGAGCCGCCCGTTGCGGCCGTTCTGCTCGTCGAAGATCGGCTCGAGCAGCTTGGCGGCCTCGACGCTCAGCTCGCGCACGACCTGCCAGCCGATCTGGGACTCGGTGGCCTCGGGCATCTTCTCGGCGAGCTCGGCGATGCGGGGCAGCCACACGTCCTTGCGCTGGTTGATGCAGGTGTAGGCGATGGACGGGTTGCACGTCGCGCCCACGCCGCCGAAGGAGATCGACTGCTTCAGCTCATCGGGGTCGGCGGAGTCGTTCCACAGGGCGGTCGGGGTGCTCCGCGATGCGTCGAGGAGCGGGCCGGGAGTGTATTCGATGGTCATGCGCTGCATCTCCTATGCGGTCGAGGTTCGGGCTCCGCGTCGCTGTCGGAACGCCGTGTGACACTCATTCAAGTCGCCCTCGGCCCTGCTGTCAACCAATGTCAGCACAAAGATCGGGACGGGACGGGGCCTGTGTGGCAACTGATGAGACCGGGCGCCAGACCTGGTGAATCCGGCCAGCGGCGGGTCCGACCGGTGCCTTCGTAGGCCTCCGGCTCCCTTCTGCGGAGCGGGCGGGTGGGGGAGCTGCGCGTCCGACGGGAACCGGAGTGGCCCGGGGGCTTCCCAAATTCTGATTGTCATGACAATATGGGGTTCGGCAACATCGCCGTTGGCTCGATGAGGAGACCCCCATGGTGGACATCGCCCTTGACCCGAACATGTACTACATGACCATGTCGACGCCCGACACTCTGCGCAGGGCCGCTGAGCTCGGCTTCGAGCACGTCGAGCTGTCGCCCCGCTCCGACTTCCACTTCTGGCACCATTACCCCAAGGCCGACCGGGCCTTCATCGACGAGTTGAACAGGGCGCAGCAGGAGAGCGGCGTCACCATCCGGACGCTCAACCCGGTCTTCAACTGGTCCGCCGTCGACGAGCAGGAGCGCCGGGCCCAGGTGCGCAACTGGCGTCGCCTGCTGGAGATCGCGGACCAGCTCGACGTGCGGGACGTCGTCTCCGAGTTCTCGGGCGACCGCAACAGGTCCCGCGAGTCGGAGCACCAGTGGTACCGCTCGATCGAGGAGCTCGCCCCCGTCTTCGAGCGCTACGGGATCCGCCTCGCCATGGAGGCCCACCCCTACGACTTCGTCGAGCTCCACGACCGGGCCCTCGAGATCGTCAGGGGAGCCGATCGGGACTGGATCGGCTACGAGTACTGCTGCCCGCACACCTTCCACCTGTCCGACGGCGTCGGGGACGCCGGTCGTATGATCCGGACGGCCGCCGAGGCCGGGAAGCTGCGCGAGGTGCACGTCGCCGATTCCCTCAACCATCGGGCCAACGACGGCAACCGCTACATTGTCAATCCTCCGGGCGCCGACGTCACCGTCCATCAGCACAACGAGATCGGGAACGGCGAGGTCCCCTGGGACGAGGTCTTCCAGGCCCTGCGGGAGGTCGGCTTCGACGGCGTCCTGTCGGTGTGCGTCTTCGGGTGGCACGAAACGGCCGACGAGATCAACCGGAGAATGCTGGAGCGCCTGCGCCACGAGTTCAGGTGATCCTTGCGGTGCGGGGATCGCACCACGACTCATGACCCGTCGGGCCGCCGTCCCCGATCGGCGTACCCCGGTCCGACACCATCTCGATGGCGCGATCCGCAGCACGAGGTGAATCAATGGTGAAGACCTTCGACACGAGGAGAACGGAGAGCACATGTCCGCCAGACCGTTGACGGTGGATGACTACACACCGGAGAAAATCAGGGAACTGGTGGCCGAGACGCCGCCGTCCGGGAGGAAGCGCTCCCTCGGGGCGATCGCCGCAGTGGCCACGCTGGGTTCGCTGCTGTTCGGCTACGACACGGGCGTCATCGCCGCGGCCCTGCCCTACATGCACCTGCCCCGGGCCGCGCACGGCCTCGGCATGACGATCTTCGAGGAGGGCTTCGTCGGCGGCCTGCTGTGTTTCGGCGCCGCCCTGGGCGCCACCTTCGGCGGTCGCCTGTCCGACAAGTACGGGCGTCGTCACAACATCACGCTGCTGGCCATCGTGTTCCTCCTCGGGGCGCTGGGCTGCACTTTCTCGGTGAACATCTGGATGCTGTACCTGTTCCGCATCGTCCTCGGCTTCGCCGTCGGCGGCGCCTCCGCCACGGTGCCCGTCTTCCTGGGCGAGACGGCGCCGAAGCGGATCCGCGGCGTGCTCGTCGCCGTCGACCAGTTCATGATCGTCGGCGGACAGCTCCTCGCGTACTCGATGAACGCGATCATCGCCCATGTGAACAGCGGCCCCTCCGTCACCATCGAGAACGACCCGAGCGGCGCCTACGCCTCGGGAACCGTCGTGGCCTGGGAGAAGGTCCAGCACATCGCCGGCCTTCTCGTGTCCGACGGCAACGGGTCGACATGGCGCTACATGCTCGTCCTCGCCTCGATCCCGGCCATCGCCCTGTGGATCGGCATCCGCCTCATGCCGGAATCCTCGCGCTGGTACGCCGCCAACCTGAGGATCCCCGAGGCGATCGGCGCGCTCAAGCGCGTGCGCGACGAGTCCAAGGACGGTCCCGTCGCCGCCGAGGTCGACGAGATGCTCGAGATCCAGCGCAACGAGGCGAAGCAGGAGAAGTGGGGCCTCGGACAGATCTGGGGCGCGAGGTGGACCAGACGACTGCTCATCATCGGCATCATCCTCGGCCTCGCCGACCAGCTGACCGGCATCAACACGGCCATGTACTACATGCCAAAGGTGCTCAACGCGGCCGGTCTGCCGATGAGCGACTCCATCAGCCTCAATGTCATCTCCGGTGCCGTGTCCTTCCTCGGCTCGGGCGTCGGCTTCTGGCTCATCGCCCGGTTCGAGCGCCGCCACATCGGCATGTACCAGGAGTCCTCGATCGTCGTCTCGCTGGCCCTGCTCTCGGCGACCTTCTTCCTCTTCATCCAGCCGCACCAGCAGGACGACGGCTCGATCGTCGGGGCGCCCGCCTTCGCGCCGTACCTCGTGCTCATCATCGTCTGCCTGTTCGTCTTCGCGAAGCAGTCGGGCACGGTGACCTGGGTGCTCGTCTCGGAGCTCTTCCCCGCGAAGGTCCGCGGCATCTCGATGGGCATGGCGGTCGGCGCCCTGTGGATCGCCAACGGCATCGTCGCCATCGTCTTCCCCATCATGATGGAGCAGCTCGGCGGGGCTCTCACCTACCTGATCTTCGCCGCTGTCAACGTGCTCTCGCTCATCTTCTACAAGAAGTTCGTGCCCGAGACGAAGCACGACTCCCTCGAGGAGCTCGAGATGCGCTTCGAGAAGGAGTACAGCTGACGGTCGCAGGGCCGGTGCCCTGACTCCGTCCTTCCAGGGGGTTCTGTCCCCGCGGCCCGGGCCGCGGGACAGAACCCCCTTTCACGCTGCTGCGGACCGCGCCCACATCGCCCGAGCCTTGACGAGCAGCCCCCGTCGTCGTCGATGACCAGTGCCACCGGAGTGCTCCACGTTTTGGACATTGATAAAGAGTGGTGTTCCCGATGTGTGTGATGTCTCAGGAGTTCGGTGACGGTTTGAAATGATCCGGGTTTGCTTCCTATGAAGCGCCCTGGGTTTCGTTCCGGTCTACTTCCTCAAGGAGGATCGGAGCATGTCCCAGAAGTACAGCCCCGAGTTCAAGGCGAAGGCCCTGCAGCTCATCGAAGAACGCGTCCGTGCCGAGCAGTGCTCCGGCTGGGCTGCCTGCACCGTCGTGGGCGAAGCCCTCGGCGGGGTCTCCCCTCACACCCTGCGGGGCTGGTGGAAGCAGAGCCGCATCGACCGAGGCGAGGCCCCCGGTGTGAGCACCGGCGAGTCTGGCGAGATGCGCCGGCTGCGCCGGGGGAACCTCGAGCTGCGACGCGCGAACGAGAACCTGCGCAAGGCCTCGGCTTTTTTCGTAGCGGAACTCGACCGCCCCCATGACGAGATGATCCGGTTCATCGACGAACACCGTGACCGTTTCGGGGTCGAGGCCATCTGCCGCGTGCTCAGCGCGACGGAGTGTGGGTTCATCACTTCCCGCGGATACCGGGCGGCCAAGACCCGCGCGCCATCGGCACGGGCACTGCGCGATGAGATCCTCGTGGCGGAGCTCCGGCGGGTCCACGCGGAGAACTACTCCGTGTACGGGGTGCGGAAAATGCACCACGCGATGCGCCGTGCCGGCTGGGATCTCGGCCGTGACCAGGTCGCCCGGCTCATGCGGGCCGCCGGCCTGCAGGGCATCAGGCGTGGCCGCAAGCCGGTCACCACGCGTCCTGCTGAAGCACCCGATGCCCGGGCCGATCTCGTCGAGCGGCAGTTCACAGCCCAGCGTCCTCATCAGCCCTGGGTCGCTGACATCACCTACGTGAGGATCCTGACCGGGTTCTGCCATGTCGCGTTCATCACCGACGTCTGCACCCGGCGCATCGTGGGATGGGCCGTCGCGGCGAGCCTGCACACCGCCGGACTGCCGCTGCTCGCCCTTGAACACGCCCTCGTGGTCACCGGGGCCGGCCGCGGCCGGCAGGGGCTGGTCCATCACAGCGGCAGGGGTGCCCAGTACGTCAGTTCGGCGTACTCGGACGCGCTCATCACGGCCGGAGTGAAGGCCTCGGTGGGCACGGTCGGTGACTCGTACGACAACGCCCTGGCCGAGACGGTGAACGGCCTCTACAAGGCCGAACTCATCTGTTCCAAGCGGCTCTGGGAGTCCGTCGAAGCCGTCGAGCCGGCCACCATGGGCTGGGTGCACTGGTGGAACACCGCCCGACTCCACGAAGCCCTCGGCCACCACACACCAGCCGAGGTCGAGGTGGCCTACACTCACGACCAAGACGCAACACCCGTTACGCCCTGACCCCGGAACAAAACCCAGAACGCTTCAGCAGTGATGGCTCGTGGGGCATCTTCGGCGTAGAAGACGTCGAGGCCTTGGGGCAGTCTCTGACTGGTGAGGTCGACTCCCCACCGGAACTCTGATCCGATGAACTCAACGTCACTGAAATCATTGCCAAAGACGATGAGGGTTATGCAAAACTGTTTTTGGAGAATTCTAGGGCGATGATGGCCGTGATGGTTTCGGGGAAGGTGTGCAGGGGTCTTCGGTGGCCGGTGTGGAGTGTCCGCCAGGTTTTGAGGTTGGCGATTGCTCGTTCAACCGGGGCGCGTAGCGTGTTGATGGCCTTGTTGTACTGTTTCTGGGTTTCTGTGAGTTCACCGCCGGCAGGTTTTCGTTCCGGGGTGATCATGCCCAGCCCGGTGTAGCCCTTGTCGGCCATCGGCGGGGGGTCGGGGAAGTGGTCGAGCAGGCCGGTGTGCCGGATGGCTTTCGCGTCGTGGGTGGAGCCCGGGGCCGGGTCGGACACCCAGACCAGCCGACCGTCCAGGTCGCAGGCGACCTGGAGGTTCAGGCCGGTGCGGTGGTGCTTGCCCGAGTACAGGCCGGACTGGTCCCGCCAGTTCCAGCACGGCACGAGGGTGCCGTCGACGAGCAGGGTCCGGGACGAGTCGAGGTCGTCCACGGTGGGGATGAAGTCCTCGAGGGCTTCGGCCAAGCGGGGCGTCCACCGGCAGATGGCCCGGGAGACGGAGGACTGGTCCACGTCGAAGGACTCGGCGAGCTCGGCCTGGGTGCGGTTACGTCGGTGATAGACGAGGGTGGGTCTGATTTCCTGTTCGGTGGTCAGCGCCCGGGGCCTGCCTGTTCTCTGCGGGGGACGAGGGTGGGTCTCGATGAGGATCGTGCACAAGGCTGCCATTGCGGCCGCGGAGAAACCTGTTGTATGATACGCGTGAGGACCTGTTTTGAGATTTTCGGCCATTGGTTGCTTTATTGTCTCAGGGCAGGTCCTCATTGTCTGTTCCGACACGCCCGGGAGCGGGAATCACCGAAGATTAAAATCAGGAGTTTTGCATAACCCTCAAGGTCATAAGATCGGTCATTATGGCTATTTCATCCTCAAGTTCGAGTGCGGTGGATCTATTTATCGTCGAGTTGATTCTATCCAAGATTTCCATGGGAACCTCAAGGGTGGGACTACCTGTTGAAAGGTGAGTCGTCGAATGGAAGATGGGCTGCGCCCGGGTCATCCCTAAGTCCACCCCAAGTGCCGTCCCGTCGATATACTTCGCGCCCCCTGGATATTGTTGCCGTGGGGTTGTTCCTGGCGTACGAATCCGGTGGTGCATCGATGTTTTCTCCATGACCGTGTATGGACTCTCCGCCTGATCGATATTTGATTCCACCGTCTTGGAACTTGTCTGGGTTCGGGGAGGGCCTCCATTCGTTTGGCAAGTCCTTTTGGGTGGCGATCTAGTCGATGCTTGAGAAGTTGACACGTCTGTTCTGTCGACTATTTCCGTGAATGTGTCCGGGTGGATACGAAATTGTTCTGTGGCTGAGTTTCTTCAGTGTGGTATTCGTCTTTTATTTTCTCAATGCGTCAGGCAAAAATCGCTCTAGTCGAGTTCGCTCTTCCCCCATCTGGGAAAGTGTCACTTTGATGCAATTCTTTGTCATTTCAGCGATTGCGGTCGTACGCATGCTCGCAACGGTTGAGCCCAATCGGTCGAGAATCTCCTGAACCTCTTCCTCTTCATCGGAGGTGTACGACCCCAATTGTTCAATCACAAGTCCTACCAATCTTTCAGGGGGGACTTCGCCTTCTTTTTCCTTCTCATAGAGCTCATTCTTGGTTACGGGATATAAAACCTCATGGGCGCTACACAAATCACGGATTGTGGCCATCATCATAGCGCAATCTATGTCGCGATCTCTTGCTTCCTCCCTCCAGCCAGGATATTCTTCTGCTACATCGTCAAAAGTGACTTTAAATGCACTTGAGAAATTCTCGCCATAGGCCATTTCGAATTCTTTCCAAGTGTGGTCAACCCATTCCCCGAAGCGTAAGAACTGTCCTTCATTTTTAGGGCGAATAAACCCCACGTTCTCCATATGTGAATAACCTAGTTCACCCACTAGATCCCTCAGTTTTTGGGCGTTCTTCCGCAGGTAATCTTTCGGCATGGCCATGAGGGCGCGAATGATGTCTAATTCTTGAAAGAACCACATAATAGTGGGATGGTCGTCGAAGTCTTCCAGTTTTGTCATTTTGACCACGTCGATTCATTTGTAGGGGGAGTTGTCCATGGGGATATGGGCTGAGTTTGCCCTTTCGTTGCGACCCCACGTTCCGTTCACTCGTAACGTCTTGTTAGAAGGCGTGTCTCGTATGATGGCGGTCGGTCCGGTCGCTGAGTTCGATCCTGTGGGGGCTTCTTGGTCGGGGCTGTGCAGATGAACATCTTTGTCTCCATCGATGAATCTTTCGCCACCGCCGGGGAATCTTTGTGAGTCTGGCTGCCATGTGTCGGGCAGGTTCTTCTGCACGCGCATCTGGTGGAGGCTTTCGTAGTCGGCTCTGCCGTTGACGATGGTTTCGGTGGGGTCTTCCGGGATTGTGCGGAATTGTCCGGTTTCGGTGTCGCGCCATCTGCTCGCGGTGCTGTCCCAGCGGCATCCGTTGTGGACGAGGAGCCAGCCTCCGGTGGTGGCGACGTGGTAGGTGTGGGTGTTGTTGACTTCGATGTTGTGGACGGTCTGGACGGTGCCGGTCGACTCGATGGTGTGGAGGTGGACGGGTTGTCCGGTGTGGTCGCGGAGGGTGTCTTCTGTGGTGAGTTGGCCGGCGGGGGTGAAGCCTTTGCCCTCGACGTGGAAGGGGTGGGCTGCTGTGGTGGTGATCTGGCCGGTGCTGGTGGTCAGGCGCAGGGTCGCCACGTTGTGGTGTGTGAAGGTTGCGGTGACGGTTGCTGTGGTGGGCTGTCCGGTGTCGGGGTCGGTGGAGGCGACGCGGTCGCCTTCGGTGACTTGTTCGATGGGTTTGCTCGACCCGTCGGCGAGGAGGATTCGGGTGCCGGCGGGGAAGCAGCCGTAGGCGGAGGTTTCGGTGACCGCGGACAGGGCGCCGGTCCTGCCGCCGGCGGATGTGTTCTCGCGTTTCACCGCCGCCGTGCCACAGCACGTCAAGAATCATCGCTTGAGATCCGGATATTCTTTGATCAAGCTGTCATAGCCGAACCTGAAGGTATTGCTTCCTTTCAAGCGAGGTTTTCCGAGTTTCGGGTAGACGTCATCGAGCCAGTCGGCGAACTTGAAGAACTCGCCCTCATTCTCAGGGGTGATGTCAGTGTAAACAGTGCTGCCGTAAGACATGATCATGAATATGACGTAGTCATGAAATTCATCAAAGTGTTTCCGTAGATAATCCAGGGGCATGCTCATGAGGCCATGGATCGCCTCGATCTCCTCATTGATCTCAAGAATGGGCGACCTTGGTGGAAGGTCATCGAATGTGATCATGATCAGTGTCTCCTACTTGTTGTTTCCGTATGGCCATCCATCCAATGGAATGTGGGTTTCATTTATTGAAGAACTGTCGACCCACTCACCATTAGTGGTGTAATGTTGTTGAGTTCCACGATCGGTTATCCCTATGGTGGGGCCTTCGGCTGAATTTCCCCAGGGTGCTCTGGGGTCGATGGAGTGGGCGTGTGACGCCTGTTCCGGTGTCAGGACGACTTCTGTTCTTGGGAATCTGTTGCTCGTCCTGACTTCAAGGGACGCGTCGGGGCTGTCCTTGACCAGTTGGGTCATGTCATCATACTGCACACGACCGTTGTTCACGATCTCGGTCTGCTTCGTCGGGGTCGCGACGGGCTCGCCTGTCTCGTAGTCGACCCATTCTCCGTTCCGGTATGTGCATCCGTTGTGGACGAGGAGCCAGCCTCCGGTGGTGGCGACGTGGTAGGTGTGGGTGTTGTTGACTTCGATGTTGTGGACGGTCTGGACGGTGCCGGTCGACTCGATGGTGTGGAGGTGGACGGGTTGTCCGGTGTGGTCGCGGAGGGTGTCTTCTGTGGTGAGTTGGCCGGCGGGGGTGAAGCCTTTGCCCTCGACGTGGAAGGGGTGGGCTGCTGTGGTGGTGATCTGGCCGGTGCTGGTGGTCAGGCGCAGGGTCGCCACGTTGTGGTGTGTGAAGGTTGCGGTGACGGTTGCTGTGGTGGGCTGTCCGGTGTCGGGGTCGGTGGAGGCGACGCGGTCGCCTTCGGTGACTTGTTCGATGGGTTTGCTCGACCCGTCGGCGAGGAGGATTCGGGTGCCGGCGGGGAAGCAGCCGTAGGCGGAGGTTTCGGTGACCGCGGACAGGGCGCCGGAGGCGGCGCCCATGCCGCCTCCGACGGCGGCGCCCTTGCCGGTCGCGGCGAGCAGCCCGCCGGCTGTGTGGGGGCCGGGGCCGGTCAGGTAGCCGGCGCCGCCGGCGAACCCACCGCCGGCTGCTCCTGACGCGGCGCCGACGAGAGTGGAACGGCCCAGACAGTTCATGGCGCTTCCGGACAGGGCGGAGGCGGCGCCTCGTCCCGCCGCGCCGCCCACGAGCCCGGCGGCGCCGCCGATGAGGGCGGAGACACCGACCTGGCTCCAGTCGATCGGCCCGCCCGCGGCGTGTTGCTGGTCGATGTTCTGCCAGCCGCCCACGATGGCGCCGGCGACCGCGCCGCCGGCGATCGGGCCCATTACCGCGGACAGGCCCACGGTGAGCAGCGTGCCGACGACCAGGTACTTCCAGTTGTCCTTCAGGTAGTCCCCGGCGGCTGCCACCCCGGTCGTGTGGGCGTCGCGCCAGGCGTTCATGTCGGCGTCGGTGAGGGGGTGCAGGCCGGTCGGGTCGGACAGGTTGACGGGGTCGTTGCCGGCGTAGGAGTACGGGTTCGCGGCCCAGCCGGCGCCCAGTACCGGCGGGAGCGGGTCGGGGGACAGGAAACCGGCCGTGGCCGGGTCGTAGGCCCGGGCGCCGGTCAGCGCGAGCCCGTCGACGCCGAGGGTCCCGGTGCTGGACAGGCCGAGCCCGCCGCCGAGACCGAACCCGTCGGCGCCGGGCTCCCACGGGCCGGCGCCGGCGTCGTGGCCGGCGCGGTCGGGCAGCAGCCAGCCGCCGGCTGGCCCGCCGACACCGAGGCCGGCGCCCACGTCCACGATGGGCACGTCACCGACCTGGATCGGTGCTCCGCCCCACGGGTCGTCCCATGCGATCTGTTGGTCGTTGATCTGGGCGAGCCCGCCCAGACCGTCGGTCTGCAGTTCGGTCACCGTGGCGGGCCCGCTGGTGCCGGTGGTGGTGATGCGTTCCAGGAAGCCGTGCGGGTCCCAGTCGAACATTCGGGATCGGCCGTCATCGTCCCGTTCGCCGGTTCTGCGGCCGGCGCCGTCGTGGGTGTACTCCACCTGGCCGCCGTCCGGGCGGCGCATCCACGTCAACTGCCCCGAGGCGTCGTACCCGTAGCCGGTGCGCCGCCCGCCGCTGGTCTGCCCGGTCAGGCGGCCGTTGGGGTCCCACTCGAACTCGGTGACGATGCCCTCGCCCGACACGGCCCGCACGAGCTGACCGGCCGCGTCATAGCCGAACACTGTGCGGACGCCGTCCACGGTCTGCGCCGTCACGCGCCCGTCCCGGTCGCGCTCGAGGCGGGTCGTGCGCACGAAACCATTGCGCTCAAGACGCTGAGCGACCACGCCGCCGCCCTGCCAGACCCACTCGGCCCGCACCCCGGGCGCCGTCACCGCCGTGATGCGCCCCAGCTCGTCACGGGCGATCTCGGCCCGCCCG
>ERZ773057.158-NODE-158-length-32026-cov-6.317569_pt1 | contig 32026 bp, 22 predicted proteins | sample MGYA00580629_ERZ773057 | MGnify/ENA primary metagenome ERZ773057 (study PRJEB29015, sample SAMEA2738143) | human oral metagenome | biome: human oral; feature: human-associated habitat; material: saliva | place: China | collected 2163 ...
CTGACACCTTCGACACTGCTCATGGCGGTTACAAGCTGTTCAATGACCCCTCAACCGATCCGAATGCATGGCAGCGTACCCGCTTGCTCAAGTGGAATTCACTTGCGGAATTCAAGGCTGACCCGAGTCACCAGAACTACAACGAGAGCATTCCGGTTGGAGGTGCGGTCAATGGTGGCACCTTCGCCATGACCGAGACCTCGACCGGGTTCGTTGCTTCTTTCCCGAACTCGAACAGCGACGCCTACTACATGATCAAGTACTACACCGTGCTGAATGTTCCGGAGAATGCAAAGGCTGGAAACGTCTTCAATAACAAGGCTGATGTCAATGGAATGACCGCTGAGCGCAACATTGCGATTGAAACAGTTGGCTGGGGTGACCTCTCGAGTGAGAATCGCCCGATTCCGCCCGCACCGTCGACCTCGACTCCTCCGGCTACCACGGTGACCCCCTCGCCCTCTGAGTCGACAACCGAGGCGACACCTTCCCCCTCGACCAGTACCACTCCTTCGCCGAAGACTCCCTTGGCGCATACCGGTGTTATGACTGCTCCGATGATTGGCTTGGGTGTACTGGGACTGGCATTGGGCGCAGCGCTGATGCGTCGTCGTCAGCAGGCCTAAGTCTGAACAAGGTGCGCTTCTCTGTAGAGAAGTAACAGCTGAACTGTGGGCTCCATCCTTGTGGGTGGGGCCCACAACTTTACCGAGAAGCAGCGTTATTTTGGAGATTTTGCACGAATATGTGCTGGTGGTCAGTTGTATGTAGCCGGAAAGACGCGTATTTGCATTGCTGTGTGACTTGAGGCTTTCGAATCTCTAACGATGTGTCAATAACTGAGATTTACTCAGGAATATTCAGGAATGTATCGGGGAATCAGCTGATATTAACTGTGCATATCGTTGATATTCTGCGGATTTCCTGAAATTGGTATTGATGTTTGAGAAATAATCGCTCGACCAAAGCTGAAGATGAAAGTGTTAGCCTGAAAGAGCTTAGCCGCTTAAGCGGCATCCCTCCAGAAAGACACGTACGTCATGAATAACGAAGCTACGCGCGCGCAGTTGCGTCGCGTTCCTCTCGCTGGCGCACTCACAGTCGCTTTGCTCGGTGCCGGCGCACTCAGCGTTTTTGCGCCCTCTGTCCCAGCGGCCTCGGCAGCTGAAGTGAATGGAATTATCACCAGCGTAACGATGACAAATGAATCCACTCCCAACGGGCCCAATACGATTTGGGATGAGTTTTCAGCGGATCTCACTTTTGATACGACGGGAAAGAATGTCTCTGAAGGCGACACTCTGACGATCCAACTCCCTCGAGAACTGCGTACACGCAGTGCAAACTTCGATGTCATTGACAAGAACGGCGGCGGCGTTGCGCTCAAGTGCTCGGTCCCCGCGGGCACCGGACAGATTGTCAACTGTGTTTTTACCGATTACGTCAAGACCCACGTCAATGCCAAGGGCGATATCCACGTCCGAGCCGACATGGCCATGACCACAACGACGGATCGCTTCACCTTTACAATTGGTCACTCGGTCACGATCGAGGCCAAGATCGATCACGGCAACGTTGTTTCTAACAAGTACAGCTGGGTCCCCAAGCAGCCCTGGAAGTACGGTTGGCAGCTGCATGAAGGTCACAACGAGCGTTTCACCTGGGAAATTCACATTCCCGCCAAATCGGTGCAAGGATCGGTCATTACCGTGACCGACACATTCGATACCGCTAACGGTGGCTATAAGCTCTTCAACGATGGCAAGAAGAACCAGCAGGCGCGTTTGCTGAAATGGAATACCACCGAGGCCTACCGCAACGACCCCTACCACCAGCGTCCCAGTCAGCTGGTGTGGGTGGGAGGCTCCATCGATGGTGGCACCTTCACAATGACTGAAACTGCTAACGGTTTTGTCGCTTCGTTCCCCAAGGCCAGCGATGATGCCATTTACGAGCTCAAGTACTACACCGAGCTCAACACCCCTGAGGGACTGAAGATTGGAAACGTCTTCAAGAACACTGCGGTTATCAATGGTCAAACCGCTGTTAAGAACATCGAGATCGAAACAGTCGGTTGGGGAAACGTTGAGGGACAGTTGAAGACGACTCCGCCTACTCCGTCGGTGACGACTCCTCCGGCAACGACTGTGACCCCGTCGCCCTCTGTGTCGACGACCGAGGCCACTCCTTCCCCTTCGACCAGTACCACTCCTTCGCCGTCGACCAGCACCACCCCCTCGCCGAAGACTCCCTTGGCCCGTACAGGTGTTATGACTGCTCCGGCAATCGGTTTGGGTGTGCTTGGACTGGCATTGGGCGCTGCGCTGATGCGTCGTCGTCAGCAGGCCTGAGGGTAGGTCTGAAACTTCGGCGTAAAACTGAGGTTTAATGCCTGACGAGTAAATCCCCTAGATCAAGAGGAATGTCTCAGGCGTAAACGCCGTACACGTACTGGTGGGCTCCTTCTAAATAGATGGAGCCCACCAGTGTTTATTGTGACTCTGCATGCGCCGAAATACGCGTTCCGCAGGTCGCATTCGTCCTTTGAAATGTAGCCTAAGTACTCCTTTGCGGGGCGTAGTAGCGGAAGAGGACTGGTTTATAGCTTCTGTCCTGTATAGACAATGCATGGAGGCTTTGTTCAGGAGGGGAGTGGGGATCCGCTCTGCTAAGCAGGAAGGCGGACAAAGGCGCAGAAGCACGTGAATGTAGTAGTGGGGGCTGCCAATCTGATTGGCAGCCCCCACACATTGCGAGCAAACGCGTCATCCGGTTATCTGAACTCTCTCAGATCTGTCATATGGAATTGCAGGAGGATACAGGTTGTCGCCTGCGCCATTGTCAACTTTGTATGGAGAACATCCCGGATTAACAGCTAGCTTTTTTATGCGCGCGCGTCAAAGTGCTGCAGGCCGGAATCCTCACGGGAACCACCCTGACCATCGCCCACATCGTGGTAGTCGTGGATCCACTCAATGCGGTGAACCCACTTGACCATCTTGTAGCCGTGCTGAGAATCAGCACGCAGGCGCAGGGGACCTCCATAAACGTCGGGTAGAGGCTCACCGTTCATGGCCCATGCGAGGATGCATTCATCATCGTCAATCATGGAAGGCTCCAGGCACTCGTAGTACGGAGTTGTTGGACCGCCGTCGTACATATGTCCCACGTGACCGTAGGAAGTGACCATAACGTAGCGTGCACCCTCAGTTGGCTTCACTAAAGCTAAGACGTCCTTCAAACGGATGCCTTCCCACTTTGCAATGCCGGTCCATCCCTGCATACAGGTGTGCATGGTGATGTTAGTGACGTGGCCAAGTGCCTTGAGCTCATCAATTGAGAAGGACTTCTCTTCCTCGACCAAACCGCCAATCTCCAGGCGGTAGTCCTCGAAGCCGCGTTCACGCATGTCAACCCACTCTTCGGATTGCTCGCGTGTCGGGGGACGAGTATTCACCCAGTGGAAGGGCGAAATATCGTCTTCGGTGAAGGTGCCTGTCTTGACCTGACGCGAGTGCATCTTGTCGAGGGTGAGCGAACGGATAGGCTGGGTTGCTCCCCAGACCAGGCGCTGTGCGCGGCGCTTGTCAGCCAATGACCAGTAGGATGCGCCGATCCAAAGAGCGATTGCAAAAACAAGTCCAAGGATCAGCATTGTCACAGCCTGGGCGAATCGTGCTGCAGTAATGTCGTTGTAGTTTTCGCCCAACATCATGTGTGCGATGTTGTACCGCGGGTGAACAATGAATACCAGCGCAACGTGAATCACTACAAATACGCAGTAGAAAGCCATTCCAAGGAAGTGGATGGAACGCGCCGTCTGACGGTTATGGAAGAGCTTGACGTAACGCGGGAAGCGCCCTGCGAAGGTCGGAGACATGATCGGTCCGGTTGCGATCATCAAAGGTGCAACGATGAAGACAACTGTGAAGTACATGAGCTTCTGCAGTGCGTCATAGGGCTGGAAGTGCTCGATTGAAGGGATCTGCAAGCCCATGTAGATCTTGGCGCTTTCCCAGGCCTCGGGGAAAATCGACCATGATGTAGGGACGATGCGGCGCCACTGGCCGGTTCCAAAAAGCAGAGCAACGTAGATAAAACCGTTGAGCAACCAGATTGAGGTAACTAGGGCGTGCCATGCGCGTCCAAGTCCAATTTCGCCTCGTCCGGGCAGAGAGATCAGTGGGTGAAGACTGCGCTGATCATCGCGAGCGGTGAACTCGCCGGGGACAGTCGAAACCTTATCCTTGGTGAATTTGATCCACTCAGAGCCGGGGGTGCAGTGGTTATTCCAGTACAGTCGCGGGTGAGATGCTAGAACTTCCCAGCCGGATCGAATGAGGAACCCCATCATGATGAAGTTGATGAAGTGGGTAATTCGAAGCCATGCGGGGAAGGTATCCAGATCAACGCCGTTCACGATATTCGCGACTGCAATAAATGAGTGCGACATGGTGATTCCTTAGTCGATGCTGACACGGTAACACTTTCAGTTTAGGACGCATTTGTCATATAAAAGGAAAAAACCAAATTTATTTACGAATCTCGCTCAATGTGTCACAATCGCATGGTTATGCAAGAAAATAACGATTTTAGGAAGAATGAAAACGATAGTTTTTAAGCTGCGGGAAAGTGTGTTTATTGGTTGAAATTGTTGACAAGGGTGTCGAAAGCATTTTAGGACCTTTGTCCTAATCGACGAGGCCGCAGCAAGGGTGTGCAAAGAAGTGCACACGACCCGGCCACGGCCTCGTCAAGGAGAAGAAGCGCTATGAGGAAACGAAGAAAGCGCTCCCTCAGACTTACAGGCGCGGAATGTTACGCATATTGGAAGTTGCCATTGCGACAGCCTCGCCAGCGCCGCGGTTGAGGACGATCTTGCTCATCGCGGTCGCGAAACCAATCACCTGTCCCGAACGGATCTCAGGTGGAAGTGAGAGTGCGTTCGGATCGGTCATGACCTCGATTAAAGCGGGGCCGTTGTATGCGAAGGCCTCTTGGAGCGCTCCGCGCAGGCGACTGGGCTCGGTGACGCGCTCGCCGTGGAAACCGATTGCACGTGCGACTTCCGCGTAGTTCACGTCGTGGACATCGGTGCCGTAATCGGGCAGGCCGTTGACCAGCATCTCGAGTTTCACCATGCCCAGTGTCGAGTTGTTGAAGACAACAACTTTGACGGGCAGGTCGTACATCCGTGCGGTTACCAGCTCGCCAAGAAGCATTGAAAGGCCACCATCGCCAGAGACGGAAATAACCTGACGGTTCGGGAAGGCAACCTGCGCACCGATTGCGTGGGGAAGCGCATTGGCCATCGAGCCGTGTAAGAAAGAGCCGATGAGGCGACGGGTGCCAAGCGGATCGATGTAGCGTGCGGTCCACACGTTGCACATGCCCGTGTCAGCCGTAAAGATTGCATCCTTTGATGCAACCTCATTGAGAATGTGAGCGGCGTACTCGGGGTGAATCGGTTTCATGTGCTCCGCATTGCGCGTGTAAGCGCCAACGGGGGAGTGCATGATCTTCGAGTGCTTCTTGATCTTGGCCTTAAGGAAGGCATCCGAACGATCGCGATCGAGCAGCGGTAAGAGCGCAGTGATCAAGGGTTTAACGTCACTGTGGATCGGGAGCGAAATATCGGTACGGCGTCCCAGCTTCTCCGGATGGTTTTCGACCTGGACGGTGAAGGTGTCAGGCAGGAATTGATCGTAGGGGAAGTCAGTGCCCAGCATGATGAGGACATCTGCATCATTCATGCCCTCAGCTGCTGCGCCGTAACCCAGCAGGCCCGTCATGCCTACATCAAAGGGGTTGTCGTACTGGATAAAATCCTTACCGCGCAGGGTATGGCCAATGGGGGCCTTCAAAACGTCGGCGAGCTCGATGACCTCGTCATGAGCACCCTCCACGCCGGCACCCGCAAAGATTGCAACCTTCTTTGCGCGGTTAAGAACGTCTGCGAGCTGGCGGACATCTTCCTCATTCGGGCTCAGCACGGGGCGTCGGGAAGGCACGTACTTCGGTGAAGGAGAAGTCGCCTTCAGGTCGGAGACATCACCGGGAAGGGTGATCACTGAAACGCCAGAAAGCTCAACAGCGTGACGGATTGCAGCGTTAACGACGCGCGGGGCCTGCTCGGCGCTGGAAATCATCTCGTTGTAAACCGAGCACTCATTAAACAAGCGATCGGGGTGCGTCTCTTGGAAGTACATCTGGCCGATTTGGACGCTGGGGATGTGCGAGGCGATTGCTAGAACGGGGGCAGCAGAGCGTTGTGCATCGTACAGCCCGTTGATTAAGTGAAGGTTGCCCGGTCCGCACGAGCCTGCGCATACTGCCAGTTTTCCGGTCAGTTGTGCTTCAGCGGCTGCGGCAAAAGCAGCGGCCTCTTCGTGGCGGACATGAACCCAATCGATACCGCCCTTCTTGCTACCGCCAGACTTACGGATTGCGTCGACAACGGGGTTGAGTGAGTCTCCAACAATGCCATAGACGCGGTGGACACCTGCGTCGATCAGTTGGGAGACAAGCTGCTCTGCAACGTTCATAGTCGCTCCTTGGTCTTTGTGTGAGCATTCCGTGAAGTGTGGGCGCCCAGCCCAAATAAATACGATCTGCTCCGAACAAAACCAGCGTACACCGACTAAAGTCCTAGTGCTCCGCGTAAGTGAGGCAAAGAACGAAGCTGCGGGTTGTCAGCGTTTCCAAAGTCGTTAAGGTCTTTTGCTTATGCCTCGTCGTGGCCGCCGAGTTCCTTCTCGATCTCGCGGGCAAGAGTGCGCAGCTTTCCAGAGTGAAGGGAAGTGGTCTTCATGGTCTCCTTCACTTCGATCAGCAGATTGTGAAGCGCATCAGTATCCCCAAGCTCGGAATAGCACTGAGAGAGGGCAGCCAGCGGGAAGACGTAGTTTTCGGCATCCTTGATCTCTTTTTGGAGAGTAAAAGCTTCTTGAAGAAGTGGAATTGCCGGATAGTGATCATGGGATGTCATGTACACCCATCCCTTAATGTAGATAATTCCGGCACGAAGGAAGGTCATCTCCTGAGGATCTATTTCCTCTGTCATGGACTCAAGCCACGTGGCCCCGGCATCCACCGCCCGAAGGGCACGTTCTTTATCGGCTTCCGACACCTTTCCCGTTGGGGTATCAACATAGGCCTTTGCGGCCATTCGAGTCAGAGCGATGACATCGTGAGGAGCCTTGAATGCTTTCGCGATCTCAAGAGCTTGCTCAACCGCTGCTAGTCGCTTGGGGCGATCGTGCAGTCGCTTTGCGGCATCGTTGGCCAGTGATCCCGCGCGCGAGGCAGTGCGCAGGTTACCGCTTGCGATGAGTGGGTCAATGGCCTCCATTGCGGTTTCGTAGGCTTCTTCGTCTTGGTCGATGGACAGATAGTAGCTTGCCAGGGTCAGACGAATGAGCGCTGTCAGAAGTCGTGCGAAGGAGGAATCACCTGCCCGCGAAATGGTTTGCTCAAGGAGCTCAATTGCTTCCTCGATGCGGTGGGCACCTTCGAATGCATCCGAGATGATTGTCGCGGCAGACAAGCCCAAGGAACGCAGCGGGGTGCGCGTGATGATTTCACTCAGGCGCAGGGCTTGGGAGACAGCCTCGGCTGATTCGTAGGCTTTGATGCTGGCAGTACAGATGATCAATCGGGCAAAGAAAGCCGTGTAGGGGTCGCAGTGCGTCTCTAAACGTAGAGCCTGGTCAGCCAGCTGGGCAGCTCGGCGGTAGTCGCCGATTTCAAGGTAAAGCTGTGCGCCTTCAAGGCTAAGAGTGCGCATGAATGCTGCTTCGCTGGAACCAGTGTGTAGGCAAGCGGATTTGAGGGATTCGATGGTGTCAAGGACATTGAGCGCTTGCTTTGATTTCTCCGAATCAAGGAAGATTTCGACACAGGTACAGAGGCAATCAATGATTGCTGCAATATCCTTGGCCTCCGTTGCACCTCGGTTCAGTGTTGACGTCATGGAGGCAATGTGAGAGACGAAAGTGTCGCATAGTGCCACTGCGTCCTTGTGAAGGTCGCTCGGTACGTCCATACCGAGCCACGAGTAGCGATCGAGCTCGCAGGAGTAGCGCAGTAATTCCAGCTGCGTGGTACTCAGCTCCTTACGTCCGATAGATGTGTGGGAGCGTCCGAAAATCCTCGTGAAGAAACCGGGCGTGACTGGGGGAGTATCTTCGGGCATTGAATGAATAATTGGCGCTACTCGCTCATAGACGGACTGAAACTTCTCGTGCTCTTTACGCAAAGACAGAAGAGATTTTGAAAAACTTGCAAAGGAAAGAGCGGCTTGAGGATCGTTTTCGTCAAAGTGCAGCTCAGCGACATCCAAGGTGTGAACAAGACACCAATCCGTCAGAAGATTAGTCTCAACGTCGTAGCCGATGACATCTGTCTGTGCTGCGTAGCGATCGAAAGCCTCTTGCATCGAGGACGGTAAAGGAGGCAGTGAATAGTCAATGGGCGGATAGGGGTTTGACTGGTCAATGGTCTCGGCCTGTGCGCGAGCAGCACGGGATGACACCCGCTGCGCTGGCAGCTCTTCACCCTCGATAGTTGACAGAGGATCGGGCATGGTTTCGCGCTCACCGACCAGCTCCAACTGCCACTCGCCCTGCGCGCGTGTTTCTGCCTGTTCGTCAACTGGTCGAGCCTCAAGAACCTCACGCACTAAACGGGTGTAATAGTCGTTTCCGTTGCGCTGATCGAAGAGAGAGGCAACATCCAATGCCCATTGCGAGAGCTTTTCGGCGGCCTCGGAAAGCGGAGTATTGACATCGAGCTGTGGTCCCTGGCACCACTGCGACTGGCCGGTGCACAGTGCCCCAAAAGGTTCATTGCCCTGGCCGCGTCGTGTGGCCTCGATGGCCGTCAGCGCAGCAGCCGGAAGATAATCGGCAAGAAGTGAGGCACTTTCAAGAGAAGAGGTCATGGCGATACTGTCTCGCAGGATCTCTAACGCGCGTTGCCAACGTCCTGAGCGCACGAGGTATTCGAGATGCAAACCGATGTAATCGATGCTGTTGGCAACGCCGCGGTGGTGCCGGTAGGAGCGAATATGCGCCTCCCAAGCGGCCTCGGGACGCCCCGACATTAACAGCGGGATCATTGCTTTGGCGCGGATTCCGTGGGGTTGAGCTCCGCAGGCACCCTCCTCGTCGAAAAGGGGCATCGCGGTGGCAACTGCGCGTTCCCAATCCTTGTGAGCGACGGCCTCGTTAATCTGCTTCATGGGGTCGCAGCCTTCGCAATCGCTAATCTGATCGCTCGGCGTAGCGCGCCACAAGGTCAGCGCTTCGCGGGCATCGTCCAGGCGCCCCGTTCGCAAACCAACCATGGCTCGTACCCCGTGAACTGCATGCATGGAAAAGCCCTGGCCGGATACGAAGGTTGCAAGCGAGGTGATCAGTTCATCAATCTGGTCAATCGAGACCCCAGGGTTTCGACCCGCAGCGGCCACCGCACTTTTGAAAAGCCATGCGAGTTCTTCGGTCTGTTCGGGAGTGAAGTCAGCTGAGTTCTTTTCAAAGCGGCTCAGAAGGAGTGAGACCGGAGCCAGAGCCTTCCATTCTTCGTTGCCCTGCTGATAGGACAAGGTGAGAGCGAGGTAGGCATCGATCTGTAATTCAGCCTCGCCCTCGAGTGCATCTGCCCAGACAACCGCCTGTGCGACTTGGCTACTACGCGCCGGTCCCCATGGAAGCTGGGAGGTGTAGTCGAGGAGTTCGCGTACGTCTTCAGCGTTTGGCATAGGAGGTCCTTCCGAGCGTTGGAGAGTCAGTTATCGGCAGTGCCGAGTGCAGAATCGAGTAGTGAGCCCAGGAGCTGTGCCGCCCAAGCCCTTTCTTTGGGTCCCAAAGTTTGGCGTCCCGCCAAGAGGCTTTGGACGTAGAGCCCACGCAGGACACTGACGGCGGTTTGTGGGGAACGGCTTGCCACGATCAATCGTGTCACCAATGAATTCGAACGATTCAGTACCAGTCTGGGCGGCTTGGAATTTGCGAAGGGATCGGTAACCCCCATGATTCCCGCCCACAGTTTCGAGGCCTGAGCCTGGGAATTGCGCTGAACGTGGCGTTCTGCGAAGTCTGGGTCAGGCAGGTAGAGTGCCGGCAGAGTGATTGGTGTAAAGCGACGCAGCACCACTTCGCAATCAGAAGGGTCGATCGCCTCGGCGGCGAGCAGCATGAGGTCCATGGCCTCGGCCTGCTCTGACAAACTACATTCTTCGAAGGCGTCGAGCAGCTCTGAGGGATCGACCAATTGAAGTTTCTGCGCCAAGGTTGAGTAACGGGGATCCGTCATCAGCGCATTGATGAGCTCTTCGTCGTAGGCATAGCCCGCATTCACCAAGACTATGGACTGTGAGGCGGCGACATCGGCTAAAGCTCGGTACTGATCGACGGTACGTGTGTAGCGGATTGTCTCCTCTAAGGAGAGCAGCGTCAGTATGGGAGCGGCTCCGACCGTGCTTTCCATGGGAACATAGCGTGCGGTGAGGTCGAGCATGTAAGGGTCACGCATAGCGACGGCGCGCAGCCCCATCGCATGGGTAGAAATGAACTCGTTAAAACGCGAAGGTGAGTGTTCGGCCATCTCCTCGAGCCAGGCGCGAATCTCACTACCAATAGCCTCGCGAGTATTTTCTAAGAGCTCATCATCGCTGAGTTGCTCGCGGGAGGCGGTCAAGCGCAAGTAATTTGCATTCCCAATGAAACGAACGAAATACGCCCACTGTGGAACGATTCCTTCGCAGGTCCGCGACACCAGCATCTTCTTTGCATATACCGTGTGGTTGGAGCTGGAGAGCGTATTCGGGCGCTGCGAAACAACCGCGATGCCTTTGACTCCAGCGGCGGGAACATCGATGGGGATGATGTCCATCCCTGAGGAGGAAAGATGCTCGTCGCACCACTGCTGTTGTTGTGAAGGCTCCAGTTCCCATACCGGCGTCTCATTCCCGTGGAAAGTCGAAGCGGAGTCGGAACGTACTTCAATCGATATCGGAAGCAGCGAAGCGAATTCATCGACCAAAGCGCGAACGGTATCAGGGTCGATCCAGGGCTCGCCGGGGTGGGCCTCGAGAACCACTTCGGTACCGGCTTCACCCAGGTTGTGGGGGTCCGAGGCCGAGAGGGGCTGTGTGGTGTAGGTGCCTTCCGTCTTTCCTTCCCAGATGACGGTGGGGGAGTTGGGAGACTTAGCCGAGCGTGAATAAACGGTGATTGAGTCGGAAATCATGAAGCATGAGAGCATGCCGATCCCGAACTGGCCCAAGAAGTCACTGCGAGCCATTCCCAATTCATCACGTTTTGATGAGGCGCCAATAGTCGAGAGCAGTCCCGCAGCTTCCTCTTCTGTGAGTCCAATTCCGCTATCGCGGCACTTCAGTGTGCGTCCCTCAATTGTGATGGTGACACGGCGCGGGCAGTCAGGGTCCAGCGCGCTACGGGCCTCAATAGCGTCGAGGCCATTTTGGAGGAGTTCGCGGATGTATACGCGCGGACCGGAATACAAATTTCGGGAGAGAAGGTCAACCATCCCCCTGAGGTCCACTTGGAATGTTGACATTCACTTCCCCTCTGATGTGGCCTTTTCGTCGCTCGTTCCGGGAGAAGAACGACGATCCAGTCGCTTTGCGAAAATAAGATCCTTGAGACTGACAATAATAACGCCTGCCAGAATTAAAGCCATACCCGCGATATCGACAAGCGTGAAATGGGTTCCAACGAGAAGGAAAGAAAAGAAAGTCGCGGAAATTGGCTGAAGGCAGGCAATTGAGGCGAGGATCGTGATGAGATATCCACGAGTGCGCGTATTCATGGTCTTCCTTGGCGGTGGTACTCAGTGCGCTCTACTCTATTCTTTTTCCTCCTACGGCTTAAACGTAGTGCGCTATTCGGACAAAAACGACACAATGGCCGCATGAGCAATACACCATCGAAAATTGTGTACACCGCCCGCGCTGAGGTGACGGGTGGCCGTTCTGGTCAGGCCCACTCTTTTGATCCTGATCTCACCCTAGATATGCGTATGCCACCGGCTCTTGGCGGACCCGGTGGTGGTGCAAATCCTGAAGCTCTCTTTGCTATGGGATATGGTGCATGCTTCCAGGGAGCTCTTGGTTTGGCCGCAAAGGAAGCGGGAGTTGATGTTTCCGATTCGAAGGTCGCTGTGAGCGTCGGAATCGGTCCCGAGGGCGAATCCTTCGGTATTACTGTTGATATCCGCGTTCTGATTCCAGGTCTTGAGCTTTCACAGGCGCAGGCATTGGCTGAGCGTACTCACCAGCTGTGCCCCTATTCGAAGGCGGTTGCTGGGAACGTTCCCGTTTTGGTTTTGGCAGTAACGGATCTGTCCTAAAACTATTCGTGGTTGTGGGGGCAAATACACAGGAGCCTTGCCCCCACAAGCACACGGCTCTATGACTGATCTTGGGTCCCGGCATCTTCTTCGTCGATGAGTTCTTGGATCGCGCGAATGAGCGACCTTAACCTCGTGGGTTTCATCGACGGAAGTTTTGTCATCTCAGTGAGTTCGTCAACGCACTCGCGCAGGCCATCGAAATTCCCCGTGACGTAATAGCAGCGTGCAAGAACTTCCATGGGGTAACCGGCCTCGTCATATTCTTCGTATGCACGGAAGCAGGCGATTGATTCGCGAAGAGCCTCCATAGCCTCAACCGGTTTGCCTGCCTTCAGGGTTACCCACCCCAAGGTGTAGTTGTTTTCGGCATGCGATATGGCTACTTGTTTCTCCGTTAACTCGGTTTTGATTGATGCAATGAGCTGACGGTCTCGATCCAAGACAGATAGAGCGCGCTCAAGATCATCCTCTCCCACGTGCGGGCCCTTGACCATTGCCGCTGCCTCGCGGCGAAGGTACTGATGCTCCTTGAAGTAGTCTTTCCACTCGTGGCTCAACTGAGCAGCAAGATCCGCAGCGTCGGCCTCGGCAATATAATTCCTCAGCTCCTTCGCCGCATTGCTGGCGGTGTCGGCGAGGTTCAACGCCAGTTGATACATTTCGTTTTGTCGCAGGACGGCGGAATACTTCATCGCAAGGTCGTAGGCGTCTTGGTATTCCTCGATGCAGAGGTAGAGGTGTGCCAAAGTTGGGGCAGCTTCGGCCAAGCGCATTCTGATATACGGGGAATCATTGAGAGTACTGAAGGCCTCTTCGAGGATTTCAGTTGCTTCGGTGAATCGATCTTTTTCAGCAAGAGCTCGCGAAAAAAGACGTGCGACACTGACATTCCACACCGCGGTTGGGAAGGCATGAATGATCTCATTGAGGTGCTTGGCTTGGGCAAGAGCCTCGTCAGGTTGGTGTGCCTGAAGTGATGCCGAGCAAATTGTCCCTCGAGATATGAGGGCGGTATAGGGGTCGCACAAATCATTAAGACGCAGAGCCTGGTCAGCGTATTGGCAAGCTGCCATGTATTTTTCGCGTCCAAGCTCCAATTCCTGATATTCCAAAAGAAGCTCAAGCGCAACTTGCTTCTTTGAAGGCGCAAAACGAGTGAAGGCCCTCTCGAGTTTTTCCCACAGTGCGTAGGTCGTCTCAGTGTCATCGAAGTTTTTGCACATTGTCGCAATCGATGCGCATTGGCTGAGAACGAGGCCAACGAGCTGAATGTCTTTCCCCGTTCCCTGATTGCGATTCAGCTCGGGGACCACTTCTTCGATTAATGCGCGAGCGTTCTTGATACGGGCCATCGCATGAGTCACGACTTCTTCGGGGATTTCCTCATCGCGAATGGAGAAATACATGACATCACAGGAAGAACGTTGGAGGTTGATCCATGCAAGGTTGAGCTGCTGGCGAGTGAGGTGAGCGCGGCGTCCCCGTAGCTTTGAGAAAAAACCGGGAGAAACAATAGACATGTCATCTTTCAGTGCACTAACCGTCTGTTCTGCCTGGTCGAGAAGCCTACGAGCAGCATCAAAATTTTGGTGCAATTTGAGGATGACGCAAGCGAAAATGTAGTAGTCCATGACGTCTGCGTGACTGAAATCGATATCCAGAACTGACTCATTCATGACAGTTGCGTGGTCGACGACGAACTGGAGTTCCGGATCGAAACCGGTTGTGCCCGAGAGCGCTGAGAAACGATTGAAGGCTCCTTGTATCGAGGCCGGGGGAGTAAAGGGCCTTAGATCAACACGCGGGTAGGGATTCGTGTCATCGGTGGTTTTCACTTTCTCCTGTTTGATGCGACGCGTGGAGTATTTCGGTGTTTCATCGACGTCACTACTTGAAATCGCTTCGGGAAGAGCCTCTCGTTCCCCAGCAATTTCGAAGGTCCAGGTCTTCGTCGCGCGTTCTTCTGCTTCGCTATTAACTGGACCTTCATCAAGAACTTCGCCAGCAGAGGCCGTGTAAAAATCATTGCCATTTCGCGCGTCGAAGAGCGCAGCAACAGAGAACAGCCATTCTTTGAGTCCTGATGCAACATCTTCCAAAGAGGTATTGACATCCAAACGAGGACCCTGACACCACTGAGATTGCCCAGTGCACAGCGCGCGGAAAGCATGTTTTCCTAAACCTCGGTCGACGGCCTCGCGCGCCGCCAAGGCAGCGCCTTTCAGGTAATCAAAAAGAAGGGCTGCGCTTTCTGCGCGGGAGGTGAGAGCAATGGAGTCGCGCAGGATATCGAGTGCACGCTGCCAGCGCCCGGAGAGTACAAGGAATTCCATGTGTCGTCCCAAAAGATCCATGTACTCAGCGTTGCGACGATGCTGGCGATAGGAACGTACGTGGCATTCCCATGCGGCTTCGGGGCGTCCTGACATCAACAAAGGAATCATCGATAGCGCTTGAACTCCTGCAGGTTGATTTCCGCAGCCTTCGCGGATGTCGAGCAAAGGTACCGATGTCGCAACTGCGCGTTCCCAATCTTTTGCGACAACTGCCTCGGTGATCTGACGTTCGGGATCACATTGGACGCAGTCGGAAACCTCATCGCGCGGGGTTGCCCGCCACTTCACCAATTCTTCATGGGCTGTCACCGGGTCACCCATTCGTAGCGCGAGGGTAAAACGGACTCCGTGTACCGCATGCATCGAATAACCCTGGTCCTGGATGAATGTCCCGAAGCCTTCGGAGAGCTCCAGTGCTTGTTCCTTCGAGACTGCGGGGTTACGTCCTGTTGCGCTCGTCGCGTTCTTGTACAAGCAGGCTAAGGATTCGATCTGATCTGCGGTGAAGGCACTGGGATTTTCATCAAATTTTGTGATGAGCCATGCCGTGGGTGCCAGTGCTTTCCATTCTTCGTTTCCCTGTTGATAGGCGGTAGCCAGTTGCATGTAGGTCTCGATACGTAGCTCTTCTTCGCCCTCTAAGGAATCGACGAGCACCACTGCGCGCGCAAGCTCGGCACTGCATGCGGGCCCCCACGGCATGTTCGCAGCGCGTTCGATAATGTCCTTCACTTCCTGGACGGTGCTCACCATTGATCCCTTCTGAAAGCAAGCAGGAAATTAGATGAGATGATCATAGATCCACTGTAATGGAGAAGAGAAAAGCGTAGTTCGGGGAGTGGTTATGAAGCGTTTCTGCAGAGTTTAAGTGTGCAATAGACGCGCAATTTCTGCCTGAGGGACAAAGGTGTCACTTGCGTGGGTAATGCTTGCCTAACCTTGGCTGTATGCAACTATCACAATTTCCACTACGGACTCGGGCTCGCCTCGGAAACATGGAAGTCTCCCCAGAACACCGACTCCGTCTGTATGAACTTGGAGTTCGCCCGGGAAGCGAATTCTTTATTGTGAACAAGGCCGCTTTCGGAGGCCTCGTCGTTAATATCGCCGGTGCGCGCGTTGCCGTTGACCGCCGTAGTGCTCGGGCAATCGAAGTGGAGGAAATCGCATGAGCTGCCCACACTGCTCTCCTCAATCAGACGTCGCTGTGTTGGACACTCCGACCTCAAGTGGTGGGGAAACAACGATCGTCCTAGTCGGAAATCCGAACGTTGGAAAATCGACCCTTTTCAACGCAATTACCGGTGCGCGTCAGCACGTCGTTAACGCTCCCGGCACCACGGTTGAAATGAAGCGCGGTACGTGGCGTGCACTGGGGGCAAATCTTGTTGATCTTCCAGGAACTTATTCCTTGATCGCATCTTCTCCCGACGAGCAAGTTGTGAGTGACACTCTCTCTGGTGCCGAGGGCTCATTCACCGACCCTAGAACCGGACGGAAAGTTGATCTAGCTATTGTCCTTTTGGACGCCAGCGCAATGACGCGTTCGCTATACCTCTTGGGACAGGTCGCACAAGCTGGTCACCCCGTTGTCGCCGTCGCCACCATGGTTGACGTTTCTGAGAAGGATGGCCAGAAATACCCGGTCGAAAAACTTGCCGATGAGTTGGGAATCCCGGTTCTTGCCGTAGACCCGCGCCACTATGACAATCCCGACCTTTTAGAAGGAATTGTCCGTCACGCGCTCGAGCACCACACGCGTCCGAAGGGGCTTCCCGTCAATGCGGCTGATGGAAGCTGTACCTGCGGATGCGGTGGACTGACCCAAGCAGATGAGCTCTTCGCCTGGGTTGATCGCGTCGAAACCGCAGTAGTTGGAAAAGCCGAAGGCGACCCCATCCTCTCGACCTCTGACAAGATCGACCGGGTTCTGCTCAACCCCTGGTTGGGAATCCCGATCTTCTTCGTCCTCATGTGGTTCCTTTTCAAAATCGCAGGCGAATGGGTCAGCCCGGTCCAGGACTTCTTCGACCACATCTTCTCCTCAACGGATGAAGGCTTCCCCTCTCTAGCGAATGGAATGACCTACCTTCTCACGCTCGGTGGACTTCAAGACGGTTGGCTTCACAGCTTCCTCATTGGTGGTCTGTGCACCGGTTTGGGTGTGGTTTCTTCCTTCATTCCCCTGATGTTCATCATCTTCTTGATGATTTCCATCCTGGAAGACTCCGGTTACATGGCACGTGCAGCCTTCCTTGGCGACCGCGTCATGCGTGCGATCGGCCTGGATGGCCGCGTGATCTTGCCACTCATCATGGGATTTGGTTGCAATCTGCCGTCACTGGCGGCTACGCGTACGCTTCCCAACACCGCCCAGCGAATCGTCACGACCATCATTACGCCCTACACTTCGTGTGCAGCGCGATTAACCATCTACCTGATGATCGCCAGGATCTTCTTCCCCGATAACGCTGGAACAGTGATCTTCTCTCTCTATGTTCTCTCGCTCATCATGGTGATCTTGGGTGCGCTTGTTCTCAAGCCGTTCTTCACGAAGAAGACAACGGACTCTCCACTGTTCCTCGTACTTCCCGCGTACCAGGTTCCGCGTGTTCTCGTGATCTTGCGGACTACGTGGCTGCGTGCGTGGGCCTTCGTGAAGGGCGCCGGCAAGATTATCTTGGCGATGACCTTCGTTGTGTGGCTCATGGCTGCAATTCCCATGGCGGGGAACTACTCTTTCGCGGATTCCGAACTCCCCATGGAAGATTCTCTCTACGGACGCACCGCCCAGGTGCTTGAGCCCGTCTTCAAGCCTGCTGGTTTTGGTGAATGGCACATGACCGGTGCTCTCATGACCGGCTTCGTTGCGAAGGAAACGGTGATCTCGTCGATCGTCACTTCCTACAATATGGATCCCGAAACAGAAGGTGGAGATGCCGAGGACGGCGGCGATGATCTTGGTTCGCTGCCCCAGCTGGTCACTGAGTCCTTCCAAAAGTCTGCAGGAGATGCAGCGCCAATCGCTGCCTTTGCATTCTTGGTCTTTGTGCTGACCTACACGCCGTGCATGGCGACAGTAGCTGAACAAGTCCGCCAGATTGGTGGAAAGCTCACGGCTGCCGCTGTTGCAGTCCAGCTCTGCACTGCTTGGCTGTTGGCTGTGGGTGTCTTCCAGATTGGACGGCTACTTTTCTGATGGCTTCTACGCAGTTCGTGTCTCCCGTCCAGCGTCTCAGAGAGGCGCTGGCGCGGGGCTGCACCCTGGAAGCCGCAGCAGCGCAGGCGCAGGTGTCGAAGGCATTCGCCACTGTCGTCATTGAGGATATGCAGCGCCGAGGCCATGCAACCAGCGCGCAGTCGCTGTGCGCTTCGGGCTTGGGTGCGTGCCACGGGAATAAGGCGCCCGAGGTGATGCTTCACTGTTCGGGATGTCCTCTGGTCATCTAGTACCTCCTGAGCTCAATCATCAAGAAGGCTCCTTGTCGACCTGCATGAAGCAGTGATCGACAGGGAGCCTTCTGCGCAGCTGCTTGAGGCTTACTTCACCCCGGTGATTTTACCGTCAGTGGTCAGTCCAATTCGTTCTGCCGCGGGGTGAGCCGACAAACCGGGCATCGTTGAGAGGGTTCCCGAAATTGCGTAGACGTAGCCGGCCCCAGCCGCAAGACGGACTTCGCGAATCGGAAGAGTCCAACCCCTAGGCGCACCCTTTGCTTGAGGATCGGCGCTCAGCGACATCGGAGTTTTGGCAACCACAACCTTGAGTGAACCAAAGCCAGCTGCCTGGTATTCCTTGAGGCGCTTTGCGGCAGCAGGAGTGTAATCCACACCCGATGCCCCGTACATTGCGGCAACCTTCGCGATCTTGTCCTCGAGGGAATCAGTATCTACGTAGAGAGGACGAATCTGCGCATCGGCGGATTCTTCACACGCTGCAGCTACTTCACGTGCAAGTTCACGCGAGCCTTCGCCGCCCTCAACGACACCGAGGGAGCGCGCCACACGTACCCCGGCCTCGGCACAAATTGTCTCGATCTCAGCGAGCTCGGCCTCGTGGTCGGTGGGGAAGACATTGATCGCAACCACGGGGTTCAGGCCGAAACCGCGGACAATCTCGATGTGCTTGAGAAGGTTTGCGCTACCCGTGCGAATCTCTTCGACGTTTTCCTCGGTCATAGCATCGGGCAGGGGTTTGCCCGGAGCGAGGCGGTACTTACCGGAGTGGGACTTGAGTGCGCGAACCGTCGTGACGATCACCGCGCAATCGGGACGCAAACCGCCCACGGGGCACTTGACATCGAAGAAACGCTCGGCGCCCATATCCGCGCCGAAACCGGCCTCGGTCACCACGTAATCACTGTGCTGTCCAGCAAGGCGGTCCGCGATCACCGAGGAACATCCCGTGGCAATATTGCCGAAGGGGCCGGTGTGAACCAGGACTGGGCTGCCCTCAGTCGTGCGCAAAAGGTTCGGACAGAGTGCATCGCGAAGGAGCGCAGCCATTGCACCCGCAGCCTTCAGGTCCTCGGCGGTGACATATTCGCCGGCCTCATTTTGACCGATCACAATGCGCCCCAAACGCTCGCGGAGGTCCGCGTAAGAGGTGGCCAGGGACATGATGACCATGACCTCGCTGGCGGCGGTGATATCAAAGGAGGACTGTCGAGTTACGCCATCGATTGCGCCCCCCAAGCCCGTGACGACGTGGCGCAAAGAGCGGTCGTTAACGTCCAGAACACGAGGCCATGTGATGGAGCGTTCCTTGATGTGAAGCTCATTTCCCTGGTGCAGGTGGTTATCGATCATTGCGGACAGCAGGTTGTGTGCAGCTGTGATCGCGTGGAAATCGCCGGTCAGGTGCAGATTCATCTTTTCGAATGGCAGGACCTGGCTCTTGCCATTGCCGGCCGCACCGCCTTTGACGCCGAAAGTCGGGCCCATTGACGGCTGGCGAATTGTCAAAGTGGCGCTAGCACCTTCAAGTGCCAACCCCTGAACGAGGCCGATAGCAGTCGTCGTTTTTCCCTCGCCGAAAGGCGTGGGGGAAGTTGCCGTCACAACGACGTAGCGGGCTCGTTGGGGAGCGGAAGTGTCGACAGCGGCCAGATCAATCTTTGCCAGATCAAATCCGTAGGGGAGAAGGTGCTCACTGGAAATACCCGCGCGTTCGGCCAATTCGACCAGCGGTCCCAGCTTGGACGCAAAATCAGTTGCAACAGTGCTCATGAAGATAGCTTAAGTCACTGCGGGCAGCCGGACTCGGTAGCCCAAGTGCTGGGAAAATGTTGCCTTACGGCGTTCCCTCTCGTGGCGAAGGAGTCATTTCTATTACGGTGGTTTTGTGGCCGTTAATTTCTTTTCTCGATCGACGCAAGATTCCTCACGGGAACCGGTAGATACCGTTCCTGAAACGCCGAGCGCACCCAGCGACCATGTTGTCCAAGAATGGCGTGCGCAACTGCGCCTATTGACTTCGCAGGAAGGTGGGAACTCGTTCCCAAGCCTGACCGTTTCTGAGGCGCATCCGGGAGGATTGGCGCAGCTTTATGCTGGACGACCCACGAAATTGTCCAGCCTGATCCGTGAAAGTGCGGCCCATAAGCGTGCTCTTGAGCGCGCACGTTTCCTGGTGTCTTTCGCCCACGAAATGGCAATGCGTCACGGTGTTGCCCCTGTTCACATTGCCATCGGTCACGCGCAGTGGGGCAGTGGCGACGCCAGGCAAAGCGCCCCCGTTTTTCTTCGCCCGCTGCGTCTTGCCATTGAAGGTGACGATGTCGTTATCACCTTGCGCCATGGAATGGAACTCTCTGCCTCTTTCGAAGATGCGCTCGCGGACAAGGGCGTGCGCATCGATATGGATGAAGTTGCACATCTGTCGACTCAGACGCACGGTTTTTCTGCATCTGTGGTTTTGGACCATGCCCGACAAGCGGCCTCGGTTCTTGAGAACTTCGACGTTCGTGAAGAACTGACAATTGGGATTTTTGAACACCCAGCGGCGCTTCTACTCCGCGAGCTTGACCATCCTGCCGTTCTGATGAAGAACCGCGTCATTCGTGCCCTTGCTGGGGACGCAGCGGCCAGAAGCGCAATTTCTGGTCCTCTTCCCGAATCGAACCCCAGTGATCGCGACCCCGATGAGGAACGCGGTGCGGGTGACCTGACTCCGAAGCAACAAGATGTTGTCGAGGCCGTTGCGGATGGTCATTCCTTCATCGTTGATACGCCTTCGGGTGCAGATGATGCTTCCCTCATTTCTGCGATTATTGCCGATAGTGCCGCGAATGGACGCACACTGGTTCATATTGCAGGTTCGCCCTCGCGCGCCCTTGCGGTTTACGGGCGTCTTCGTGAGCTCGGTATCGATGAGGCCGCGGTACGTATTGACGGCTCGAATGCAACCGATGCGCTACTGGGAGAGAAGCTTCTTCACGCGGCTGAAGACACGAACTCGGTTGAAGATACAGCCGAAGTTGCGCAGATGCGTGCGCGTTTGCGTACCATCCGTCAAACCTTGTCTTCTTACACCACCTATTTGCACCGTCCCTTTAAGAATTTCGGTGTCAGTGCTTTCAATGCGCTTCAGGTTCTCACTGATCTGACGGCAACAAAGCCCGCTCCCCGAACTCGTGTACGCCTTGGCGAGGATGTTCTACTTGAGATCGCTTCCGACCAGGGAGAGCGTGCCCGCGAACTTCTTCACGAGGCCTCGGCCCTAGGAGTTTTCTCGCGCCAAGCACAGGTTGGTCCCTGGAAGGGGATCGTCATTGGTTCCCAAGAGCAGGTTCCTGATGTTCTTGAGCGAGTTGAACGTCTGGCAAAGGAAACACTTCCGCAATTGCGAGTCATCATGGCCTCGGTTGCGGGAGAAAGTGGGATCACTCCCGCTGTCGATATGCGTCAGTGGTACGCACAGCTGTCGATGTTCGAGGGTGTTCGTGAGGTTCTGGATATCTTCCAGCCCCGCGTCTTTGAGCGCTCTGCAGCCGATATGGTGATTGCGACTGCTTCGAAGAAATGGCGCCAAGAACACGGTATTTCGATGTCACGTTCTCAGCGAGTCCGTTTGGTCAAACAAGCGCAGGACATGCTCCGCCCGGGCACCCATGTCAATGATCTTCACCGTGCTCTGCTGACCGTCCAGGAACGACGTGATGTGTGGCGTCAGCATTGTGATTCCGATGGCTGGCCGACACTGCCGTCGAACCTGACGCAGGCTGTGGAACTGACCCAGGACGTTGCTGAAGATCTTGAGCATCTGACGCCCATGTTTGCGACGGCTCACGGTGATCTTGCGGCTATGCCAATTGCTGACTTGGCGAAACTGTGCGAGAGGCTCAGCGGCGATCCCGAAGGTGGTTACGAGCTTCCTCGTCGCGTCGCGGTATTGAAGGCTTTGTCCGAGCTTGGTCTTGAACCGCTGACCCGAGATCTTCGTCAGCGTCATGTCGCTGATGACCAACTGGATGCCGAACTCGACCTAGCCTGGTGGGCATCGATCTTGGGCTTGATGCTGGCAACCGATTCGCGTTTGGGTGGGTTTGATCCTGCAGTTTTGGAGCAAACCCTGATCGAGGGTCGAGATTTGGATCGCCGCCAGGTCGCATCTTTGGTCCCGCAGGTCATTTCGCGTCTGCATCGGGTACGTACGCAGGCTTTGGCCGATGATCCGCAAGCGTTGCGTGCTCTTGAATTGGCCGTCCAAGACCAGCATCCGCTGACGTCTTTGTACGCGCAATTCCCCTTGTCGTGGAAGCTTGTTCCCGCGGTTTTGACGGTTCCTACGCTGGTTCCCCAAATTCTGCCTGAACAGCAACAGGTCAATGTCGTTATTTTGGACGGCATCGATGAACTCCCCATTGCAGAATTGGTCCCGATTATTTCGCGAGCATCGCAGGTGGTGGTTTTTGCTGATCTTGCACAGGAACACAGTGAGGATGCCGTCGAAGCCCTAGCCGAGGTTCTTCCGCAGGTGCGTATGGACGTTCGCCCCACTCGCTTGAACGATCAGATGGCATTGCTTCTTGCCCGATACCGCGTTGACCACACGGGTGTTCCGGTTCCGTGGACTTCTGCCAGTGCTCCGGTGACCGCGGTGTGGACAGAGGGCACGGGAATGCCGACTCCGGGAAGTGAAGCCGTTGAGTCGACTTCCGCGGAAGTTGATGCTGTTGTCGAGGCTGTTCTTGAGCACGCGACGACAACCCCTGATCGTTCTCTTGCTGTCATTGCGTTGAATTCACAGCACGCTGAGCGAATCCGTGCGCAACTGACGCGTACGATCGGCGCCGAGCCAGGCTTGGCCTCGTTCTTTGATCCCGCTCGTGTGGAACCTTTCGTGGTTGTTGACCCCGATGGTGCACGAGGCCTAGGCCGCGACCACGTCATTATCTCGGTTGGTTTTGCAAAGACACCTCACGGTCGCGTTATTCACCACTTTGGTGTTTTCTCTTCCCCTGCGGGTGCGGGAGCAATGGCCGATGTCTTGCGCTCGGTGCGTGGAGATCTGACCGTTGTCTCTTCGATTCGACCCGAAGAGATTGATACTTCGCGTTTGTCTCAACGTGGTGCACTCATGCTGGTCGACCTGCTAGAGATTGCTCAAGGGCAGTCGGGCGTGGGTATTGATGCCTGGCCGACCCTGGAGATCGAGCCGGATCGTTTGCTCATTGACCTAGCAGATCGTCTGTACGGCTTGGGACTTGAGGTTGTTGCAAATATCGGTATTCCCGGCGGTTTGCGGGTTCCCCTTGCTATCGGACACCCCGAGGTTCCGGGACGTCTGCTCCTCGCGGTTCTGACTGATGACGATGAGTATGTTGCTCAGCCTTCATTGCGCGTGCGCGATCGCCTGTGGCCTTCGATGCTTGAGGAGCAGGGGTGGAAGGTGCATATCGCATTGTCGATGGCGGTTTTCATTGACCCCGCAAAGGAAACGGATCGCATTGTCCAGCTGGTGCTGGATGCAGTTGATGAGATCAACGGTCCTGCCGCACCAGTACTTGAGCTTCCCGAAGATCCGGATGCTGAGTTTGGCGTAGCTGAAGAAGATGCTTTCGCTTCTGTTTCCGCCGAGGCGTCGCATGGGGAGCAGGAAGATGACGAGGCCTCGCAGGCTCGTCAGCGCCGTGATGAGTTAGTTGAGGACGCTCGTGAGAACGAGGCCGAGGCTGAATCTGAAAACGATGCTGATAGCGCGCGTGGAGAGCGTCCCGCGATTGCGCACGGTTTGCCTCTGGCGGCCTATAGCGATGATCAATTGGATGAGGTCGCACTGTGGGTGGCATCCGATGGTGTTGAACGCAGCGAAGAAGAGGCCGTTGACGAGCTCTGGCGCGCACTTGGATTGACTCGTCGCGGCGCCCAGACCGATGCGGTCTTGCGTCATGTGATTCGTAGGAATAGTAAGTGAGTGACGCCTCTAAGGTGACGCATTCGCACCTTCATGCGTCGGATTTAGTCAGTGGAGATAGGCCGCCGAGGTCCGAAGAACACATGACGCGCACACGGAAGCGCAGGCGTGTGCTTTTCGTCAACGAGGTCGATGAAAAGCTGATTTCGCGACGGATCCCTACCTCGCTGGAGGATCGAGTTTCCGACCAAGAACGCCAGGATGCTCTTGATAAGGCGCATATAGTTGGCGAGGCGGATCAGTCAAATACTGCTCGCCTCGCCGCTAACGTCCCTCCGCACTCCCAAGCACGGATTTAGTTGGCGCAGAATGACATAGAAAAACGGTGGTGGCAACCAAATGGTTGCCACCACCGTGACGTTTTCAGGCGAACAATCAGTTGTTGTTCTGAGCCTTAAGCAGGTCGCGGATCTCCGAGAGCAGCTGAACATCTTCGCTGACCTCGGGGGTCTCCGCAGCTTCTTCCTTCTTGCGGCGTGCTGCCAGCGCGTTCATCGGCAAGACGATGAAGAAGTACAGAGCGAAGGCGACGAGCAGGAAGTTCACGAGCGCAGTGATGACGGCACCGGGCTGCACGGTTGCTGTGCCAATGGTGAACTTGAAGACATCATCGAAGTTCTGCTCGCCAAAAAGACCACCGATGAGGGGGTTGATGACCTTGGAGACCAATGCGGTGACGACTGCGGTGAAGGCAGCACCGATCACCATACCGACGGCAAGATCAATGGCGTTTCCGCGGGAAATGAATTCTTTGAAGCCCTTAAGCATGGATTTCTCCTTGAGTTGTATTTTCAGCTCTGAGTCCAGCAGGTTTCACCGAACTCGCACGTGTTGCGTGACGCGTATGCGTCAACCAAGGAGAAAGCCTATCGGCTACACCAGTGCCTTGGGAAGCTCAAAATACGCAGTCTTCCTCACAGATTGCGCCCAGCCTGTGCAGGAGCTATTCACTTGATTCCCAGTTTAATAAAGCGCAATGGAGTAATGACTCCATCTACCGGAATATCGTGATCCTCATGGGGGAGCAATTCTTTTCCCCGATACTCCCAATCAAAAATGCAAGCAATGACAGGGGCCGACGCGTCCTTATATAGCAGTGCGCGGTCGTACCAGCCGCCGCCCTGCCCAAGGCGAGTGCCGGCCTCGTCGACTGAAAGACCAGCGATGAGGACAACCGAGGCCGCTTCAAGAGCCTGGGCTTCGCGGATAGGTGCGCGGCTTTGGGCTGGGAAGCGCGGGTTGGGGCGAGTGAGCTCGTCGCCTCGGGAATGAAGGGCCCAGCGGGGTTCGCGCAACAGCGTGCCGTCCTCGCGTGCAAGAACAGGAAGAAAAACGGGGTCAAAACTGGCCAGGATTCCCGAAATATCCGGTTCCTTTTCCATCGGATAAAAAGCTGCAAGTGGGTGCTCGCGGCTGGGAGTGACTCCACAAGCATCGAGTGCTTGACGGAAATTCGCGGTCAAAGCGTCACGCTCACCCTGTACCGTGCCGTGGCCTCGGGAATCCCAATACTGGTTCCTACGCGCACGAATTTCTGCGCGAAGTGAGTTTTTATGCATGGTCATTTCGCTCCGATGCCCCTTCCTCGACTACTCTGGTGAGTATGACAGATCGAAATGTACCTGTGCGTCACGCGGTTGTTCCGGCCGCCGGGCGCGGCACGCGTTTCCTGCCAATCACAAAGTCTGTGCCCAAGGAAATGCTGCCTGTTGTTGACCGTCCTTCAATCGAATATATCGCTCGAGAGGCAACGGATGCCGGTATCGACGATATGCTCTTCGTGACTCGAACCGGCAAGGAATCCATCGAAGCCTACTTCGATGCCGATCCCGGTCTTGAAAATGAGCTCGAGAAGGCAGGCAAGGACGAGCTTCTTGCCCTCTCCCGTGAATACCTCAAGCTTGCGCGCATGCACTCGGTGCGCCAGGGGCACCCGCTGGGTCTGGGACATGCTGTTTTGCAGGCCCGTCAGCACGTCGGTAATGCTCCCTTTGCTGTGATGCTTCCCGATGACCTCATGCACCCGAACTCCACCCTGCTCAAGCACATGATCGATGTGCGCCACGCTCTGGGTGGTTCGGTTGTTGCCCTTCTACGCGTGACCCCCGAGCAGGCGACGGCATACGCCTCGACCTCGGTCACCCCCCTGGCAATCCCCGAGGGCGTCTCCCTCAACGAGGGTGAGCTCATGCGCATCGACCGCGTTGTCGAGAAGCCCCCGCTCGAAGAAGTCATGAGCGAATACGCAGTTGTCGGCCGCTACGTCTTCGACCCCGCAATCTTCGAAGAACTCACTCGAATCGAGCCCGGTCGCGGTGGCGAATACCAGCTGACTGACGGTTTTGCTCGCCTGATCGATCGCGATCCGGCAGATGGCGGCGGCCTGTACGGTGTTGTTGTCAACGACCGCCGTTTCGATACCGGCGACAAGCTGGGCTACCTCGAGGCCAACATTGCCTTGGCTTTGGAAGATCCTAAGCTCGGCCCGCAGCTGGCAGACTTCCTTGTCCACGAGGCTGGATCGCAGATCAAGGAGCGCCTCGCGAAGGTGCTGGGTCTGTAATGCGCTCGGTCGCTGACTTCTATCAAGACTGTATTTCAGCTGTCGGGCAGCAACCCCCTCTGGATGTTCAACTCCCCGATGCGGTGGGTTGCGTCCTAGCAGAGGACGTTGAGGCTCCCTTCAACCTTCCGGTTGCTGATTTGGCTGCGTGCGATGGTTACGCGGTTGCTGCAGCTGACCTTGAAGGTGCTCGCCCGGATGCCCCTGTTGTCCTGCCCGTTACGGAAGAGATCCGCGCGGGGGATATTCACCCGGCTGCCCTGATCCGAGGCCGCGCGATCCGTATCGCGTCTGGCGCTCCTATGCCTCAGGGTGCGGATGCAGTTCTTGCTCTGGAATTCAGCGACCATGGCATTTCTAAGGTTTCCGCGAAGACTCAGCCTGCGGTGGGGGAGAACATCCGCCGTAAGGCCGAGGACGTGGAAGAAGGAACTGTTGTTCTTCGAGCGGGGACCCGTGTGGGTGCCCGTCAGGTTGCTCTGCTCGCCGGCGTTGGTCGTTCCCGCGTTCTGGTTCACCCGCGTCCCCGCGTGGTGATTTTGTCCATCGGTGATGAGATCGTTGAGCCCGGTCGTGAAGCACGCCCAGGGACGGTCTTCGATGCCAACGGCCACGCACTTTCGACGGCTATCACCGACGCGGGTGCACAGACCTTCCGCGTGTCTGCTGTTCCTGATGAGCGTTCTGTTCTTCGTGAAACTATTGAAGATCAGTTGGTTCGTGCCGATTTGATCTTGACCACGGGCGGTATCTCGTACGGAAGTGGCGATACAGTCCGAGAGGTCTTGTCGGCACTTGGTACGGTTCGCTTCGATTCGGTTGCTGCATGGCCCGGTCACATCCTTGGTGTGGGAACTGTCGGCGGTGATGACCAGGGGCGCGCAGGTACGCCTATTTTCTGCCTTCCCGGGGACCCGGTTTCAGCCCAAGTCTGCTTCGAGGTCTATGTGCGTCCCGCACTGCGTCACATGCAGGGCTGGACTGTGCTTAATCGTCCCAGCGTTCAAGCTCGAGTGGACCGCTCGTGGTATTCGCCTCGTGGACGCCGTGAATTCGTGCGTGTACGCCTGGTGGGAGACCCCCACAGTGGCTATCAAGCGAAGGTTATGGGGGCCCCGGCCTCGTTGCTGCTCTCTGCATTGGCCGAATCCAATGCTCTCGCGGTTGTCCCCGAAGACGTGACGAATGTGCGCGTGGGGGACACCCTGCGCTGCATGGTTTTGGACTAATAGGGATCGCAGATGAATCTGCGTTCACTTTTTACGCCGACTCAGGTGTGGGGCCGCGACCCTTCGTTTTTCAGCGTCCAGATTTCGGATCCGGTCGGCGAGGGGTTTCTCCACGAGAATCCTGACGCCCCTCAGCGACCAAAAGTTGCGACGATCCGCCCACTATTGGGTCATGATCATTCACGCGTCGATACGGTGCGTCGGGCCAATGCGCCGTGGCTAACCCCGTGGGATGCAACCTTGCCTGCGGGAGCAGTGGAAGAACTTCCCACCCTGTGGGATTACATGCGGCGTGCAGACCGCGATCAGCGTGAAGGTCGTTCTTTAATATTGATGCCCGAATTTGATGGGAAGCCGGTTGGGCAATTCACCCTTTCACAAGTGCAATGGGGTGCAATGAGTCAGGGAATCCTTGGCTATTGGGTTGCTCAAGAGGCTGCTCATATGGGCGTGGCTTCTTTGGTTGTCGCCTACATGATGGATCTGGTCATTGGCGAACTCGGCCTGCATCGAATTGAAGTGAATGTTCGGCCAGAAAACGAGCGCTCTTTGGGTCTTTGTCGCAAGCTTGGTCTTCGCGAGGAAGGCTACCGTGAGCGCTATATGAATATCGCTGGACAGTGGGCCGACCACGTGAGTTTTGCGATGGATGCGGAGTCTCTTCCTCAGGGTGGCATGGTCACCTCCTTGTACGGTCAAAGCTTGCGCTAGTTTGACTCCTATTCACGTTGTCAATGGTGCGCGTGTGACAACTGTGATTGATGTGAATGTGCTGGGCTATTTTTCCTCCAACGATCACAGACACGCGCCCGCTATAGAACTCTGTCATGGTGCTGAGGTTTTAGCGTTAGAGGGTGGTATACGGAGGAGTTTTGGTTGCAGTGGCGGTCATCGTCACCCTTGCCACCCTCCCGTACCTTATTGCTCGTCGAAGCGCGATGATGCAATCTCGAGAGAACGATCGGTTTTCTCCCAGCTTGCGTCTCGTTGAATCGGCTAGCGTCGTACCCGTCGACGGATGCGCTGACGACTCGCCCGCGCTACTCAACGGCACCCGTCCCGTGCAACGAAGGAGCTCTCCAGTGGCACACAATGCTCCGGTCCTGACCGCAGAGGCCGCCCGCGCTCGCAGTCGCGGAGTGCGTGAGATTTCTGCACTGCGCGCCCGTCGCGCTGCTCGTTTGAGCGCCGAGGCCGCTGCTGCCCGCCGACGTGTGCTGCTCGTGACAGTAGCCGCCCTTGCAACCCTGATCCTTGCTGGTTGTGCCGCAGCAACCTCGCTGTCATGGATGTGGCCGCTCCTTCCCTTTGCCGTGGGCGTGGCAACCCTTGTCTTCTCGCGTGCGTGTGCGATTCATTCCCAGCGCATTGGGGAAGAGGAAGTTGCACAGCTCCACAGGCTTCGCGACCAGCTCTCCCGGTCATCAGTGTCCGCAAAGGCAACGACTGAAGTAACCGCGGTTGAAGCTGACACTATCCGCCCCTCTCTTTCTGATGCCTCGGAAGAGGGCGTTGAAGACGAAAGTCAGCGCGCGGACCAGGTTAGGGACGAGTCCGAGGAACTCGCTGAGGATCGTCAAGATGAAGCGCAGACAGCTGTGGAGCAGACTGTGGCCTCGGCTATCGAGGAAGAGATCCCCGCGCCAGTGGAACGTCGCACCTGGACTCCTGCTGCCATTCCGGCGCCGACCTACGCAATGCGCGCACGACTGAGCGGACGCATCGTGCACCCCGATACCGATATTCGCGGAATCCCCAGGGTGGATGCGCGTATTCCTGCTCGCCCGATCGCCGCTGGCCCAGTGCCAAAGGATGCGCGCTCGACCGAGGAAGTCGTCGCCTACGAAGCGGTTGTCTTGGATGTCGAGGCCGCGCTGGATTCGCGTATCGCTCAGTAGTTTGGCGTGCGAAGCCTGCTGAGGCTCCGTTTGGCCAAACGGACTTCTGCCGCTATGATGGTGAGGTCCTTGGGGCTATGGCGCAGTTGGTAGCGCGTCTCGTTCGCAATGAGAAGGTCGGGGGTTCGAATCCCCCTAGCTCCACAACCAGGGTCGGGCTGATTGCCCGGCCCTTTGTGTATCCCCTGTTCTTTTAGGTACAGAAATTCCCGGTCACCTCAGTGAGGTGGCCGGGATTCCTGTTTTGAAGAGCTTTGTCGAGGGAATGAGGCCTAGGGGCGGTGCTGGGGCTTGGCCCAGGCCTCATCCTTAACTAGTCCTGCCAGTAATCCAACTTCTGGGTGATGCCGATCGAAGAAGCCTTGAAGGTCGGGTTAAGTCCTGCCTTGCGCTGCTTCTGGTAATCAAGGGCGCATCGGATCGCCTTGTTGCCCAAGATGATGATCACAGGCAGGTTGATCAAGGCCATGACGCCCATCAGGATGTCGCCAATGTTCCATGCGACCGAGAACTCCAGCAGCGCACCTGCAAAGACCAGCAGCGAAGCGACGGCGCGGAAGATTGTTAATACCCAGTGCGGAGTGGGCTTATCGCCGAAGAGGAAGCGCAGGTTCACCTCGGCGTAGTAGAAGTTGCCAACCAGGGTCGTGAAACCGAAGAGCAGCAGCGCAAAGGTGGTGAAGGGGCCTGCGAAGGAACCGATGGTCGAGGCCATTGCGTTCTGAACCAGGGGAGCACCGGTCACGTCTCCGTTAAGTTCAACGTTGGAGGAGAGGATCACGAAGGCGGTGATTGTGCAGATGATCATTGTGTCGATGAAGACCGAGAGCATCTGAACCAGACCCTGCTTGACGGGGTGGGACACCGAGGCAGAAGCTGCGGCGTTGGGAGCGGAACCGACACCGGCTTCGTTCGAGTACAGGCCGCGCTTAATACCCTGCATGACTGCCGATCCTGCGAAGCCGGAGAAGATTGCCTTGAAGTCAAAAGCGCCTGCAAAGATCGATTCGAGCATCGAGGGGATGTTGCGCCAATTGATCAGCACAACAACGATTCCGACGCCCAAGTAAATAATTGCCATGACCGGGACGAGGAAAGAAGTGATGTCCGAGAGGCGACGGGTTCCGCCAAAGATTGAGCCTGCCATTGCAACAGCAAGCAGGCCGCCGATGATGTATGGCGTGTAGCTGGCGTGGTACCAGCTGTATGCGCTGAATGCCTGGTTGACGTTGAAGGAAGCAAGCAGATTAAAGCCACCCATGTAGGTAACGATCAAGGCAATTGCGAAGACGACTGCCAACCATCCCTGGCGCAAGCCGTCCTTGATGTAGTAGGCGGGGCCGCCGAAGGAATGGCCGTGAGGGGAGCGACGCTTATAAATCTGAGCCAGGGTTGATTCGATGAAAGCCGATGCCGAACCGACGGTTGCGATAAGCCACATCCAAAAGACTGCTCCAGCGCCGCCCAGTGCAATAGCCGTCGCGACACCGGCGATGTTGCCTACGCCCACGCGCGAGGCTGTGGAGACCATTAGTGCGCGGAACGAGGAGAAGTCGCTATCTTTCTCGGGTTTTTCCATAACGACACGAATCGACTCCAAGAACATTCGAAGTGGAAGTGCCTTCGTTCGGATAAAGAAGTACAAGCCGGTACCGATCAGAAGAATGATCAGGATGTAGCTGTACAAGGCCGTAGAGATTGCATCCAAGATGCTTGCCATGAGAGCTCCTCAGTCGAAATGGTCAGGAAAACCGCAGAATCTCGCCGATTGGGAGGCCCCAATAGCCGCTGCGAAAACGTTGAGATAAGCGTATAGCAACGGTAAAGAATTGGCAATAATGATAAAAATCTAAGGCGTGAAACGGTAATGTGTGCTGGTTCACGTGGTTTTGGTTTGACGTGGTGGGGGTTGGGTGTGTAGATTTTTCTTTCGTCGCCGCGGCCTTGTGGCCTCGGTGGTGGCCTTCTTTCTTGGCTTTTCCTGCTGGTTTTTGGTGGGTTTGGTTGGGGAGTGTGGGGGTGTTGTTTGTGAACTCGATAGTGTGTTTGTTTTTTGTTTTTATGCCTGTTTTTTGTTTTTGAGTATTTTTTTGGTTGGGATTGCTTGCCACGGTTTTTTGTGGTGGGTTTTCCGGGCTTATTGTTTTTACAGTTTTGTTCGGAGAGTTTGATCCTGGCTCAGGACGAACGCTGGCGGCGTGCTTAAC
>ERZ773057.160-NODE-160-length-31915-cov-8.598870_pt1 | contig 31915 bp, 33 predicted proteins | sample MGYA00580629_ERZ773057 | MGnify/ENA primary metagenome ERZ773057 (study PRJEB29015, sample SAMEA2738143) | human oral metagenome | biome: human oral; feature: human-associated habitat; material: saliva | place: China | collected 2163 ...
GATAATCTTGTTCGCGAAATAAATTATTTCATAATGTTTTTGTATTATAAATAGGGGCTACTGGGAAGTAGTCCTTATTTGGTTATATATAGTTACTAGTCAGATAGTTACGTAAAAACTAGCGGTAATATCGGTTAAGATGTACTATGTAAATTTTAGGCTTGATTTAGGGTATTATCCACGAAATTATGAACCGTTTTAATAACTGTATTAAGAACTAGTAGTTATGTGTAGTATCAACAAGCAAGTAAATTTAGGCGTTTCTTTTGTACTCAGAGACCGCAGGGCAACTAAGCCTACCACCCTGTACTGTATCACTAGAATAAATAGTAAGCAGCACAAAATACCGTTAGGGGTTAAAGTGTTGGCTAGTCAGTGGGATAAAACCTATCAATTAGCAATAATAAGTAACCTACAAAGTAAGCTAGATAACTATAACAATCAAATAGCCAATGAGAAGATAAATGAAATAAAAGGTAAGATTTCAGAATATTTAGACTATATTTGCACTAAAGAAGTAGCAGAATTAAATTTTAACTCACTTAGTAAATTTTTGGTAGGAATGGGAAAAACAGCAGCAGACTTAATAGAGAGTGCTTTTTATTATTTATACCCTAAAGACACTGATACTAGAAAGACCTATATATCTAGGCTTAATAGTTATCTAGAGTACTTAAAAGTTAAGAACTTGGATAGTTTGGAAGTATTTAAGCAGAGCGGATTAAACGCTTATACTAGATACCTCACTGAGAAGGGAGAGAGTAAGGCTATGATTAATGCAAAGTGTGAAATGATTGTTAGGCTTGTAAATAAAGTCTTAGCGATTGAAGAACCCTATCTAAAGTTCAACATTAGCGGAGGCCTACAGTACAATAAGAAGAAGGACAGTAGACCAGATAAAGGTAGATTTGCACTGACCTTAGAGGAGGTGCAGGCTATAGAAAAACTAGACTTTGCACCAGCTGAGAAGTACGACCTAAAAACTATCCTACCTAGACAGGAAGACGGTAGTATTAACCCAAAGTACCCACTGAGTCTTAGGGGTAGGTTATTAAGCGAGTACAGGGATATATTTGTCTTACAGTGCAGAACAGGACAACGAGTAAGCGACCTAGCACAGTACTTATTATATATTGTAGGGCAGCCAACGGATAAGGTTAAGAAGGTTGAGGTAGAAGGACAGTGCTATTATGAACTAAAGACAAAGAAGAGCCAAGGTAAGGAGTGTGCGCTTATAGTAGAAGATGAGTATATTAGAACATTTATAGACAAGTATAGTAGGGTTAAGTTTCTAATAGATGTAGCTAAGTTAGATAATAATAACAGCTACTATAATTACGCTATTAAGATGTTGGCAAAGCTAGCAGGAATAGATAGAGAAATAACCTACAGGAACGCACAAGACAATGAAGTAACAGAACCAGCCTATCTAAAACTCTCATCACATTGCGCCAGACATTCATTTATCACACAGAAACTGAATGAAGGTGTAAGCCCAGATAAACTATGTTACCTAACAGGACATACAGACGATAATATGATTAAAACTATCTACTCACACCTAACAAGTACAGATAAGGCTAGAATGGTGGGTGAAGTGTTGGGCAAGTTAAGGAAGGATAGGGCTGTAGAAAATCCCCCCAGTCGCTTAACACTTGAACCTGTAGACTATGATAGATTGTTAGGGAAGATTGAAAGAACCCATAACAAATTAGGGGATTTGGCTAGGTGGTTGGTAGATAACGATATAAGTATAGACACACTGATAGGGTATTATCAACGAATTAACCCAGATAGTGTATATAAGGTTGATGATGTGGTAGTAAGGGCTGATATAATGATGACTAAATTATTTACACTGAGAGAGTTAATGCAGACCAAATAGGCAAGACAGGGGGAAACCTAGGAAGTGAGCAGATGTACAGTTAAATGTATGTCTGCTTTTATTTTGCCTTAACTCATTGGGACACAGGGAGATACAGAAAAACACAGGCTTAGGAAGGGTTGAAAGTATAAAGTATTGATAATCAGACTGTTAACCTTAAGTACCTAGAAGTTGGAAGGGTTTTATAGGTGTGTGGGGGGCAGAAAAACCATGAAAAACACTACAAACCACACCCACCGCCTTAAGTTGCCCCCCAATTTTTACCCCAAAAATGGCTTAATGCCTTACTAGTGTAGATGTACGTGCGTATGTGCGAACATTTTATAATTATTGTTTGCTTGTTTTTGTAGTTTCAGAAATCTAGCAAGTAATAGTAACAATGACATGAATTATTAACAGGCCTATTTTTGTCCCACAGGCAGAATAAGGAAAAACACGAACAGAAATGAAAAAAACTAAAGAGACATGGAAACCTGTTACCTGTACTGATATAGTAATGTACGAGGTGAGTAGTAAAGGTAATGTTAGAAACTTAAAGACAGGTAGAATATTAAAACCATTCTACAACACTAAAGGTTATGCAAGGGTAGACTTAACTAGGGCTAGCAGTGATAAGACTAAGAAGGCACTAAAACTAGTACATAGGTTAGTAGCACAGGCCTTCATACCTAACAATGACCAAAGTAAAACATTGATTAACCACAAAGACGAAAACAAACGTAATAACTCAGTAGCTAATCTAGAATGGTGTACGTATAAATATAATGCTAACTACGGAACTAGAATCGAAAGAGTGGCTAAAAGTAATTCTAAACCTATCCTACAGTTTGATTTAGAGACTGGGTTAATTATTGCAACCTATCCAAGTTTAACGGAGGCAGGATTAAGTACAGGGATATATAAGAGTAACATATCAAGGGCTGCTAGAGGTATGTATAAGACAGCTGGGGGTTATGGTTGGAAATACCAGAACTAAACAATTAAACAGGATAACGGACGATGGAAGGAATTATATACAGGTGGACTAATAAAGTGAATGGTAAGAAGTATGTAGGTCAGACAATACACCCAGAATAGAGATACCAACAACATAAGAGAGGTGAAAGGGCAGACAGTCAGATAATAGACAGGGCAATACTTAAATATGGTGCTAAGAACTTTGACTACACCGTACTACTTACTATTCATGCTGATACTAGAGAGGAACTAAGGGGACTACTAGATGAGGCAGAGATAGCAAGTATTAGACTAGAACAAAGCTATTATAAGACAGGACTAGGGTACAACATGACACTCGGAGGGATGACCAGAGGAACTTATACACACACTGAAACTACTAAGATAAAACTAAGTAGGATAATGAAAGGTAAGAAACTAAGTGAGGCTGCTAAGAGAAATATAGCAGAAGGACATAGAGGACTTAAATTCACTGAACTACATAAAACCAACCTACAGAAAGCACATAAGGCCGATATGAAGCACGTAAGACAGTTTACAGCCGAGGGAGTACTAATTGCTGAGTATGATAGTATTAAGGCAGCAGAAAGGACGACAGGGATTAATAGAGGCGGTATTAGTGCTTGTATTAACGGTAGACAACAACGTACCACAGGCAGGGATGGTGTTAGTTATAAGTGGAAAATAGCAGGATAAACTATGAGGAGTAACAGGGTATTAAGTATTGTAGGCGGTGTTCTATTTATTATTGGAACAGGCCTTATTATGAAGTGTGAACAGATTAAAGCTGAGAAAGACACACAGCAGGCTAATTTTCAAAAGGTCTTAGTATTGAAGTCTAAGGCAATGGAAAAGAGCAGGGTACAGGACAGAATTAAACATTAAAACAGATTAGGGACATGAGAAAGTATATAGTATTTGACAGTAGGAATAATGAAGTAGGTAGATATGAGACTGAACTAGATGTAATACAGGGGCTTAGATTACCTATTAAAAGTACAGATTATGTTAGACTTTGTTGTAAGGGTGTAATAAAGCGACTAAATGGATATAAAATAGTCAGTGTAAATTAATATAATAAATCCTAGTGCGTGGCGGATCGGGTCACTACTTTTCGATAAGACACTAGGAACTCTCTAATTTCAAAACGCAAAAAGGCGGCGTTTGTTAATTTATTTTAGGGTAGGATAGAAACTACCCAAGTCTAAGCACGGAAAAGGACGACACACGGAAAACCACTGTATAGGCTCGGGTCGAAATAATCCCCTTCGATAATGTTTGTACAGTCTGAGCAAGGTGAGTAGTGGGTGTTCGTGTCGATATAGTACGTGCTGACTAAGTGGGTTGTCGGTTAGTGATAATAGATGACGGCTTAGAGTGACAAACAGTAAAGCTAGGATAAGGTTGTCTGCCCAGCCCCTAGCAATGACAGGTTTTTATAGGGTAACTTATAAAGACAGGGTTAGTATAGTGGGCTTAATACTAAGTCCCTCCAAATTCAACTACTATACTACTCCTTAAAACAATTAATAATGCACGCTATCTACATTAATGCAGGTGTAGAAAGGCCCTAGTGTGTAAGGGGGGATAAAACCACCTAGGCACTACTTTTCAATAAGGCTAGGGCTACGAGCTTTACAAACTGATTTTTGGGACTGCTTTCGAGTACATGAAGATGGAAAGAAGTAGGAAAGTAGAAGACCACGCTACTATAAATAAAGAGGGTCAAAAGTTGAAAGACACTGCAACTATAAATTAAAGTACTTTTTGGGGTAAATTTTCAAGATTAGCTACTCTCCTAAGTTCTTCAAGTACTTTAGGAAAGGGTGACACAGTTAGGTATAGGGATGTTGGGACTACTAGGATTGCTCAGATAGTAGGACTGATTGAACTACAGACTAACAAACACATGACAGCTAGATTATAACAGGTCTAGCACTTAGAATAATAAAGTTCATTAAGTAAAACAATGAACGATTAAAAAATTATTCTCCATTTTCTAATCAATCTACGAACAAGTCGATTAATCTAAGTGTTTCAAGATTAGCGAGTTGTGAGTAATCCCCTAGCGTATAAGGCAGGACTAATCCATACCTGCCTCGATTACTACCCTTCAATGTGGACTAGGGGAACGAGGACTATTAAACTATTACAGAAATGAAGGAAGACAAAGATTTTAATGTGACTATATCACTTAGCAAACAAGGATATAGGTGTAAGGAAGAGGCACTTAGTGCAGTAATGAATGATAAACCTAAGATGGCTGAACTTGGGATAACTGAAAGTATGAGATTTAAGAAGATGACCTTAACAGTTGAAGGGCTACTAGGGTATATCATGAACGGCTATACATTTTGCGGACTCTATAAGTACAAGGAAGGTAGAAAGGTATTTATTCAGACCTGTAGCGGAAAACAGTACTATACCATGCCAACAGAAAAGGATGGCTATATGAAAAGATGTGTTAAGAGGTCTGATTATTGGGAAGGTAGCCAAGTAGTGAGTATTGATATAGATGAGACAGCCTACACACATATACCAGCTTTTCTTAGTATGTTATCCTGCCAGCCTACCTTTACCTATACAACATTCAGCGATAAACCAGAAAAAAGAAAGTTCAGAATGGTGTATGTAATGGATAAGATACTAGCAAGGAATGAACATAAGGCAGTATCTGAGGCACTACATAACCAGATAGAAAAGGAGACTGGGGAAAGAATACAGGATAGGTGCGGAACTAGGGGAGACCAATATTTTAACGGCACGACACAGAAAGGAGAATCATATATTAGTGGTTATGTGTATGGGCTGAAAGATATAAGGGGATATTTTGATGAACTACTTAGACTAGTACAGGAAGAGGAGGAAGACACTAAGATAACCCTAGATAAACAGTTTGTGGGAGACTTGAAACTACTAAGCTATAATCAAGTTGTCGCAAAGTACAGTAAGGTCTATGAATACTACTATAGAACACAGATAGACTTTAAGGACGGTGAGAAGTATAGATTAGTTAGCGAAAGACACGGATATTATCAACTTTACTACAGATGGGAAAATGATAGGCCAGTGAAGTATGTAGACGGTGAGCATAGAAGGGCAAAACTTAACAACTATGCTAGAATTAGGAGGCTGATAAAACCAGATACAACCCCAGAAGAACTACTATATAACTTGTACATAGACCGTGAACGTTTCTTTGATAACTCAGATGATACCCTAACTATTGAATGTCTTGTTAGTATTGTTAAGAAGACCATGAAGAAGGAATTAGACATACTACAAACAGAATACGAGGAAAGCAGGGAGGCAGTTAGAAAAGCAATGAAGGACGACTACCACGAGAAAAAACTAGTAGTAAATCCTAAGTACTATGGAAAATATGAACGGTCTAAGATGATGGCTGATATTAGAACAGGTACAAAGGAATGGAACTACCACCTAATCGACTTGTATTATAACCCAGACATGACAGTAAAGGAAAACTTAGAGGTATTAAGACAGAATGGTATAGAGGTAAGCGATGATACCCTTTATAGATATTGTAAAGATAGAGGTATAGTATATAAGCTAACTGATGATGACCTAAGAAAGCTAATCAACCCTAACCTAAGCAGCCGTAAAAACCTAGAGAACATCAAAGGACAGGGTTATAAGGTTAGCAAGGATAGGGTACAGAAAATAATAAGGGAATTGTTACAGCCTTAAAGAGTAACTATTTGAACTATAAATTTAACCCGTCCCAACCCTAAACAATAAAAGGGAAGGGACACAAATACAAGAAAGGATATAAATATGAAGACAGTAGATTATTCACTGATTGAGAAGTACTATGATGAGAGACTAAGTAAGAAGGAAAACTTAGAACTACTGAAAGCTAAGGGAATTGAAGTAGGTAGAGCAAGCCTATATAATTACTGTAAAGATAAAGGTATAAGTGATAGATTAGGCGAGGATGAACTGAGACACCTAATAAATCCAATGCAGACAGTAAGACAGAACCTAGACCTATTGAAAGGACAAGGTTATAGAATAGGTAAGGATAAGATTTGTAAGAACTAAAAGAACAGCCTACCTATGAATTGAAAGAGGATAATAAGGGTGAGACAGGGGAAGGTGAACTAGTGCTAAGTATCAGTAGTAATAGGCCTGTAAAGATAAAGATAACGATAACAGGAGATAATGAACTTAGTATAACCCTAGAAGACACCGATAAAACACAAATAGAAACAACTACTATAAACATCTATAAAAATTAAGACCTATGAAGACTGTAGATTATGTTAAAATTGAAAGCCTGTATAACACTAGATTAAGCATACAGGAAAACTTAGAGGTATTAAGACAGAAAGGTATAGAGGTAAGTGAAAGGACCTTATATAGATACTGTAAGGATAAAGGTATAGGTGATAGACTTAGTGATGATGAACTGAGACACTTAATAGACCCAATGCAGACTATAATAATGAACCTAGAGACAATCAAGGGGCAAGGGTATAGGATTAGTAAGGATAGAATTAGTAAGATATTGAAAGAGACTAGAAATACATATAGGCCTAGTGATTATGAAGAACAGCCTAAGACAGAAATACTATCTACACCTAAGCCTACCCTAAATGATATAGTAGGGCTTGATAAATTCCTAAGTAGCCTAACCCCTAACATTAATGAAGAGTGGCAGGATAAGGAAAAGGTAGTAGGTAATGATTGGCAAAAGGAGGAAAAGCCTGTAGTAGAAGAGGTGAAACCAACTAATCAGAAGGACACTAACCCACTTTGTAACCTTAAATTTGATTTCTCTAAGTTAATGGGAGAATTCTAAAGTGTTGAATATAAGTTAGATAGGCGAGCGACCAAAGCGCGCGCCTACTAATTAAAGATAAAGGACTCACTACTACGTCTTTAACGTTAGTAGTAGTGTGTCCGTATATGTATCTGTATAGGTATATATAAGATACCTATTATATACAGTAATGCGAAAATAAGGCCAGTTCAATAATAGGTACACTAAACTTTAATCAAGGAGGACAGTAGCAATGAAGAAGATAGAGAAGTCAGTATTAGATAAGAAGGGTGTAGAGATAGAACGTGCAACCCTAGACAATGAGGTACAGGAACTAACAAAGGAGGAAGTACTACAGAGGTTTATACAGCAATCAGAAAGACGACAACTACCTAATAAAAGCTGGTTAGACTATAGGGTGTTCTAGTGTGTAATATTGCAGTTCACAAGCCCTAGAATCCTAATAAGTAAGAAAGAAATTGTTTTCAATCTGTAATAGTTTATTGTCATAATTAGGTAGGGGTTAGTAGTGATATTAGCCCTTACCACTTTACTAATACAGACTGAGAACTAAACACTAATAAACTATGCCAACAATATACAGGCCACCTAAGAATATAAACAAAGATTCTTACAGTGCCAAACGAAAAGCAGAACGACAGGAAATATATAGTAGTAGTACTTGGAAAAAACTTAGAGATACAAAGCTAAGACAGAAACCCCTATGTGAATGTTGTCTTAAGAAGGGTGTAATCAAATCAGCCCAAGATGTACACCACTTAATTAGTTTTATGTCTACTAGTAATCCTGTTGAGAGAGATAGACTAGCGTATGACTTAGACAACCTCCAATCAATCTGTAGGGAATGTCACAACGCTATCCACAACCCTAAGATGAAGAATATAACGCCTAGTGATGTACAGTACTAGGTAGAAGTATAAAGTCAGATGATAATATTAGTTATTAGTAGGGGTGAGGTAGAGAGTAAAGTGTAACAGTTTGATTTTAAGCACTTTATACCCCCGCCCCTATCTAACTATCTGGCTATCAACGTTTTACCCCACCCCAGTTTTATTTGCACATGGGAGGATAATTTTTAACACATTTTGAGATTATGACAAGAACATTAGACAAAGTATTAGATATATTGAGGCTAGACTACAAGAGACCTATATTAAACCTAGTAGATGGGGTTTGGACTTATTATAATGGATGTAAGAGTAGTAGAGGTGAACTAGAATTTTTATACCTAGGCGACATAACAGACCCAACTACACCCCACTTAGATACTGAACTAGGGGGAGAAGACATACAGTACTTACCTAGCTTAGATATGTTAGCTGGTAAGGAGGAACAAGCTAGGCAGACACTCACTAACCTAGAAAGAGCAGGCTATCATATTTACATCTTAGCATATAGAATAGGTGTAGAGGATATGTTAGCAAAGCGAGAGAGGTATATAATGTTTGCAAGCCGTTCCTACATGACAGACGACTTACCCACAGACGACTACCATAGATTAAAGTGTGAGCTGGTTAAGCGTTCATTAAATCTACTAGAAAAATTATATAATGAGTAATACTAGCTTAAATAAATCTAAGGCAGCAAAGAATGACGAGTACTACACAAGGCTAGAAGACATAGAGAAGGAACTAGTATATTACAGTCCATACCTAAAAGGAAAGAAGGTAGTTTGTAATTGTGATAGTGAGGCTAGTATGTTTTGGACTTACTTAACTACTAACTATGAAAGTCTAGGATTAAAAGGACTTACAGCAACCCATTACGATTCGAACGGTACATATAAGCTAGAGTACTTAAACGGACAAACAGTAAAGACAGTAGTAAGTGGTGACGGTAGCTATAACAGTCCAACTAGCAAGGCAATATTAAAGGAGGCAGATATAGTAATTACAAACCCACCTTTTAGCCTGTTTAGAGACTTTATAGATACAATCAAGGACAAGGACTTTATAGTAATAGGTTGTATAAATGCAGTGACTTATAATAACATCTTTCCAATGTTTAAGGCAGGGAAGATTAGATTAGGTCATACAACACTTAGGTACTATGTAATTCCAGACGGCACTGTTAAAGACTTAGGTAGTACATCATGGTTTACAACGCTGCCAGTAGAAAGACAGGAATTAGTACTAACAGCAACCTATAACCCCACAGACTATCCAACCTACAGTAATTATCCAGCTGCTATTAATGTGAATAAAGTAAAGGACATTCCAAGCGACTATAACGGTTTAATGGGTGTTCCTGTTAATTTTCTAACTAAGCACTGTAGCAGTCAATTTAGGATAGTTGATAGGTTGAATAATCCAAAGCTAGGTGAGAAGACAATCTATAAGCGTGTAATAATTGAAAGGATATGAAACGACCACTAAACCACTTAGAACTTTTTGCAGGGATTGGAGGATTTTCTCGGGCAGCAGAACTATTATACATTGATAGTGGCTTAGAGATTCCAACCATAGCCTACAGTGAGATAGATAAGTTTGCAGTGAAGACCTACCGTGCAATCCATCCAAGTAGTAAATATAGTCTAGCAATGGGTGACTTAATAGCATGGAATCAAACTAAGGATTACATAACTAGGAACTTAGACATAGATATATTAACTGGTGGCTTTCCATGTCAGACTTTTAGTAGTGCAGGTAAAAGGGCAGGATTTCAAGACCCAAGAGGAACGCTATACAATGAGATAGTACATATTCTAGAAGTCAAGAAGAAACAGCACAAGCCTATCCCTTTTGTACTCTTAGAAAATGTAAGGGGGCTATTAACACATGACAAGGGCAAAACTTTTAAGACTATCCAAGCAAGCCTATCTAAACTTGGCTACACTGTATATTATGACTTATTTAATGCAGCAGATTTTAAGTTAGCACAGAATAGAAACAGGCTTATAATTTTTGCCACCACCTTAGACCTGCCTAACATTACCTTCACATCAAATAAGGTAAGGGACGTTTTTAACAGGGACTATAGGGAGGATTGGAGCATAAATAATCAGTCTGAGGTATTAGATATATTAGATAAAAAGGTAGATAGCAAGTATAACACCTCAACTAGTCCAACATACAGGGCTTATCTGTTGGGAGAAAATACTAGCTACACAACTAAGCCAAAATTCGATAGACCCATAGCTGCAACCTTAACCTGTAAATCGGATAGAAGGGCAGGAATGGGGAACTACTATACACATCATTATATTAACACAGGTACTAGGAAACTTAACCCAGACTATCACACCGAGCCACTTAGAAGAATTACACCTACTGAGTCATTTAAGTTACAAGGATTTACAGGACACGATGTAGACCTAGCAAGACAGGCAGGGGTAAGTGATACACAACTCTATAAACAGGCAGGTAATAGTTATGCGGTTAATATGTTCTATGCAGTTTCCCACTATCTGTTTAATGACCAAAGAATACAGGAAAAACAATGATAACAAAGAAAAAGATACAAAACCTATACCCAGATGTTAGGGAGTCAGTACAGGAATATATGTACAACGCCTATAAATATCTTGAGTCTGAGTATGGGGAGGTTAAGAATGAATGGAAAGCAGCCCTATCCCTTCTATCTGAGTCACTAGATATGTTTTATCAGTGTAAGGAAAGAATTAAGAAGGATGGACTACTGATAATTGATAGATACGGCAACCCCAATAAACACCCCTTACTACAAATCCAAACAGCCTATCAGATACAGATATTAAAGGTAGTGAAAGAATTAGGACTATCACCCTTAGCAAGTAGTAAGATAGCGGATAAGCCAGAAAAAGAACAGGAACTTAGTGCAGAGGATTTCATAACTAAATTAACAGCAGGATAACATGGAACATTTATACAAGGGCAGCGAGTTAAGAATTAAGCCCCAAGGATTCGTAGAAGGTGGACAAGTTACTTTCTTTACAGTAAATCCTAAGTTTGGTACTATCTTAACAGCTACAGACGATGAGGGTTATATGTTTCTATCTTGGCCTCACCTTCAATATATGGGAAAAGGCGTATTGCAGTATAAAATTAACAATCCCCACACAGGACTAGATAGGCTAATTACCACTGAATACTTTATAGACAGTGATTTAGAGGTATCTGACACTGAGACCCTAGGTAATGTTAGTGATAGGATAGAAAATACTGTTAGCGGTAAGTTGACAGAGAAGATAGATGCAGGTATTGAGAAGGTAACAAGGTCAGCACAGGAACAGGTAGATAGTGCAAGTAATAGAATTAAAGAACTAGGTACTACATTTTCTACTACTATATCAACACTAGGCAAGAGTGTAGATAGTGCGTTGGTGGATGTAAACACTAAGGTAACAGAGAAACTTGGAACGGTTGATAGTAGGCTGACTCAGATACAGGATGACTTAACTACTAAATGTCCTTATGTCGGTGGTGATTACTATGTATATAATTACGACAGGACCACAGGAAGTCAAAAGAAGACCGACCTATATGTGAAAGGACAGGATGGTAGGGACGGTATAGACGGCAGAAGTAAGGAAGTAAGACACCAACCAACAGAGACAGACGTAACAATTAGGAGCGGTGAGTTTCATGTGTGGGAAGAGGTAGAAAGTCTTAATATCACTTTGCAGCCAGCCTCTAACAGTCCTTTCCTAGATGAGTACGGATTTAGTTTCAAGACAGGAAGTACAGCACCTAGAATAAGTCTACCTTCTAATATCAAACTACCACGTACATTTATTATCTTACCAAATCATATCTACACTGTTACAATCTTAGGGACAGTATTAGAGTTTGGTAGTCAATCATTATAAGGTATGAAAAGATATATAAAAGAAGGACACCAATTTAACGGTTACTTAGAGTTAGACGGTAAGACAATCATTAACCCAACAGAGGAAGAACTAGTACAAGCAGGATGGCAAGTAGTAGAAGAAAATCCAACTACTGACCAACAAGAAGACATAGTAGTAGATGAACACAAAGAGCCAACTGAGGAAGAACTACTACAGGCTGCAATAGTACAGAAGATTAATGACATACGATTTTACGACAGTTCAGATGAGGTTAATAGTATCACAGTAGGCAGTCTTAAGATGTGGTTAGATAAACAGGAAAGGTGTATCTTATATGCAGCACTCTTAGCACATGAACAGTTAGGTAAGGAGACGATGACTAAAATTTATCACGGTCACACATTTACCTATCCCCTAGCACAGTGGAGACAACTATTAGGACTCATTGAGATTTATGCGACTGAGGCCCTAAACACTACAGAAACTCATGTAGAGGCCGTTAAAAGACTTACTAATAGGGAGGAAGTACAAGCATACGACTACAAACAGAATTACCCAGACCCTTTAATACTAGGATAACACTATGATAGATGAGAAGTACAAATCTTATGCAAGGGATGTTTTAGACGGTAAGGTAGTAGCGTGTGAGTATGTTCGTCTTGCTTGTTCTAGATATCTAAGCTGGTTTGACAAAGAAGATAGGTACTTTGATTCTAAGGCAGTTGATAAGGTAGTTAATTTCTTACAAAAGCTACCACAGTCTACAGGTAAATTTGCAGGCCTACCCTTAGTATTGCAGGAATGGCAGAAATGGGTAGTAGCAAGTATATACGGCTTTAAGTGGTGTTCAGATAATACTAGAGTCGTTAGGGAAGTATATATAGAGGTGGCTAGGAAGTGCGGAAAGTCTACACTAGCAGCAGGCCTTATGTTATATCACCTCATAGCGGACGGTGAAAGTGAGGCGCAAGTAATTTTCGCAGCGAATAGTTACGCACAGGCACAGCTAGCTTTTACAATGTCTAAGAACTTTATTAGTAGCATAGACAAGAAGGGTAAGTACTTTAACTATTACAGGGATTCTATTAAGTTTCCCCTAACTAAAAGTAGTATGAAGTGCGTGAGTAGTGAGGCTGATAAATTGGACGGTCTAAACTGTTCTGCTTTTTGTCTAGATGAGTACCATGCAGCAAAATCTAATAATACTGCAAATGTCTTAACTAGTAGTACAGGTATGAGAACTCAGCCCCTACAGTTATATATTACTACAGCAGGTTTTGATATGTCTAATCCCTGCTACCAACTTAGAAGTACATTTATTAATATCTTGGAAGGCAAAGCAGTAGACGATAGTGTGTTTTGTGCTATCTATACCCTAGACAAGGAAGACGACATAGAAGACCCTAAGAACTGGATAAAATGTCAACCAAACCTAGGGCTTACTGTTACGGAATCTTACTTACAATCTGAACTAAGGAAAGCAAAGAATAGCCCTTTATTACTCACTAATTATAAAACAAAATTGATGAATATTTGGTGTAGCAATGAACGAGGCGAGTGGATTCCTAGTAGATATATACAGGACTCAATGACTACTATAGACCTTCAAGACCCAAAATTTCAAGGGTGTACAGGCTACTTAGGATTAGACCTCTCAAGTACCTCAGATATAACAGCAATGACCTTAGTAATACCAACCGACAATATAATCTACTCTAAGTCTTGGTACTACCTACCAGAATCTGCCCTGCAAGAGAGTAGCAACAGGGACAAATATAAGTACTGGCAAGGACTAGGTTATCTAAATGTCACAAACGGCAATGTAGTAGATTATAACAGGGTAATTGAAGACATACAGGCTATTAATAAGACTATACCTATTGAGTGTATATCTTATGACCAGTGGCAGAGTACTATGGCAATTATAAAGCTAACTGAACTAGGATTTAACTGCCAGCCTTATTCACAAACGACAGGCAGCATGAACAGGCCTACCCGACACTTAGAAATGATAGCACGTAATGGCACACTCAAGCTAAATAAGAACTTAATTACTAGTTGGATGTTTGGTAATTGTGAGATTATGGAAGACAGTAACGGTAATATTAAGCCAGTCAAGCAGAATAATAATAGTGAACGTAAGATAGACGGTGTACACTCTACATTAAATGCACTAGGTAAATATCTAGAACAGCCACGATATAACAACGAAATAACAGGATTTAATTTTTAACCATGAAAATACTAGGATTAAATATAAGTAGGGACAAGCCAGAAAAACGAGGCCAACCCTATTATAACCCTAACTTATCAGAAAGTCTAGGGTGGGGTTTTGGTTATCAGTCAGGCAGTGCTATGAGTCTTAGTGCGGTCTATTGTGCAGTTAACCTTATTAGTGATTCAATTGCTACCCTACCTATTCAAGTCAAGGCAAAGAATACAAAGGGAACAGACCTACTAGACAAACACCCACTTTATGACATCTTTACTAACAATAGGATGACACGCTATACACTACTTAAGAATATAGTACAGTCTGTTTTATTGAAGGGTAACGCTTATGTCCTAATTGAGAAAAAGGGTAAGGATGTAGTAGGACTTAGATACTTACCAGCTGATGATGTACAGTGTAATTATAGGAAGGAAGATAACACCCTATACTATACCTGTTCATACATAGGTGCTAGACAGATACAACCTAGTGAGGTACTACATTTCCTTAGGTACTCTTATGACGGTGTACAGGGTATTAGTGTTCTTAGTCATGCAGCTAGAAGTCTCAATATCGCACAACAAACAGAGCAGGTAGCAGAGAATTTTTTTAGTAATGGCTGTAACTTAAACGGTATTATAAAGGTACACAGTAATCTAAGTGAGGAACAAAAGCAGGCAATATCTACTAATTGGCGGTCTACATTTGGGCAAGGTAATCAAGGCGGAGGCGTAGTAGTCCTGCCTGTAAATATGGATTATCAGCCTATCAGTATTAACGGTTCAGACGCTCAGATGTTAGAGTCTAGAAATTTTAGTGTAGTTGATATTGCACGTTTCTTTAATATCAGCCCTGTATTACTAGGCGACTTAAGCAAAAGTAGTTATAGTAGTGTTGGTGAATCAAACTTACAGTTCCTAACCTATACTTTATCCCCTTTCATTATCATGTTGGAGGAGGAACTTAATCGTAAACTAACAGGCGGTACAGGATTAGAATTAGGCTTAGATGAAACTGCAATACTGAGAACGAACAAGGCAGAATTAGCAGGGTACTATAACAGTCTCCTTAGTATGGGTGTTCTTAGTATCAATGAAGTTAGAAGACAACTAGGTTATAATCCAGTTGAAAATGGAGACAGCCACAACCTAGCATATAATGACGTGTCTAAGACAAACCTAACAAGTAGTACAGATGAGGAAGGATAACAACATAGAAATACGAGCAACCAATAGTACCCCAGTAGTAAGTCAAGACAGTAGAACAGTAGAAGGTTATGCAGTAGTTTTTAACAGCCAAAGTGAAGACCTAGGATTTTATGAGACTATTAACCCTGCTGCAATCACTGAGGAAGTACTAATGAGGTCTGATGTATTTTGCCTATTTAACCATGACCAAGACAAAGTACTAGCTAGGTCTAAGTATGGTACAGGTAGCTTACAATTACAACTAGACGAACAAGGACTTAAATATACCTTCACAGCACCAAATACGGATCTGGGTGATGAACTTTTAGAATACCTTAGACGTGGTGACATTGATAGTAGCAGTTTCGCTTTTACAGTTAGCACAGATGAAGGTAGCGAGGTATGGACGACAGGAACAGACGGACGGCAATACAGGGAGATACTTAAGATTGATGAGGTACACGATGTCTCCCCTGTTTGGAATCCAGCTTATAGTAGTACCTCAGTTAGTCAGAGAACACTAGATAAACTTAACCAACTAAGAGAAATGCAGGACGAGAAAGAGAAAGAAGTACAGGAAGAGACTGTAGAGAAGACTGATGAGGTACAGGAAGATAAGGAAGTACCAACACAGGAAGAAGTAGAAAAGAAAAACACTGAAACAGAGGACGAGAAAGAAGTACAGGTAGAAGAAACTGTAGAGAAGTCTGATGAGGAAGTAGTAGACGAGGATAAGGACAAAGATAACGATGTTGAGGGTGAAGATAAGGAAGATAAAGAAACACGCTCAGCACGAAACAAACATATTAATATTAATACGATGAAAGAACAGAGATTTAGTTTACTCAAGGCTATTAGGAATGTAGCAGAAAACAGACAGCAGGACAAGGTAACGGCAGCGGTTTGTAATGAGGGTATGAAGGAAATGAGAGCAGCTGGTTTGAACACGGTGGGCCAGATTTATATCCCTACCATGGAAACACGTGCGGCAGTTAGTGTAGCTAGTGAGGGTGTAGATGTAGTAGCAACTGATTTGTACGATATTATCGAGCCTCTCCGTGCTAAGAATGTCCTAGTACAGGCAGGTGCAAAGTTCTATACAGGCTTGACTAATAATGCACAGATTCCAGTAATGACAGGCTCTAATGTAGGTTGGGCAGGTGAGACGGCAGCAGCAACAGACGGTAATGTACTGTTTAATAATGTAACGCTGACACCTAAGCGTTTGACGGCTTATGTTGACATTTCTAAGATGTTGCTTGCACAGGATTCTATCGGTGTTGAGAATGCAATTAGACAGGACCTTATCAATGCTATTAACTCTAAACTTGAGTCTACTATCTTGGGCAAGGGTGCTAAATCAGCTACAACCCCTGCAGGTATCTTCAACGGAAAAACCCCTACTAAGGTTACTGATTTTGAGGGCTTGGTAGGTCTTGAGGCTAAGGTTGAAGAGGCTAATGTACTCGGTGGTGTTTCTTATATTGCCTCACCTTCAGCACGTGCAAGTTTTAGAAATATGATGAAGGGTTCTAGAGGTACAGCCCAGCTTGCTTATACAGATGGCACTTTGGACGGTACACCTGTTTACTCAACATCAAATGTAGAGGCTAAGACCTTTGTAGTAGGTGATTTCTCTAACTTGGCTATCGGTAGTTGGGGCGGTCTTGATATTGTCGTAGATAACTATACACAGGCGGTTAATGGTATGATTAGGTTAGTAGTTAATGCTTACTTTGATGCAGCACTTATCAGACCAGAGGCTTTCCAGTTTGGTACATTCGCAGTCTAAATAGTTAACATTGTTTCTATATGTACGTAAACTTACAGCAACTAAAGAAACATCTAAACATTGATTCTAGTTTCCATGATGACGATGAGTACCTATGTGACCTAGAACAAGCAGCGGAATTAGCGGTAGAACGACATATAGATGATAAGTTAGAAAATATCATAATAGCTAGTGGGAGGACTACCTTACCGCCTCCCCTAGTTCAATCTATATTAATTCTAACAGCAAACTTATACGCTAACCGTGAATCAATAGCTTTTAGTAGTCACACTGAGCTACCCTATAGTCTAACCTACTTACTAGACTTATATAAGAATTATAGTAAGAAATACACAGGCGGAAAGGATAAGGTATGAGGACAGGACTACTAAGAGACACCATAGCAATTTATCGGACTGAAATAATACAAGACGATTTCGGAGGTACTACTAATCACCACCGCCTATTAACAACTACTAGAACTAATGTAGGTTTTAAGACTGGGGCTAGAGAGGTAGTAAACGATGAAATAGTCTATACCTATCAAGTTACTTTTGAAGTGTGGCAGTACGTTAATATACAGGAACACACAGACTATATTATGTACAAGGATAAGAAGTACAGGGTCTTAAGTGTCATTCCAGTACCAGCCCAACAGAAGAAGGTAATAGAAACAGAGCTAATCAATGAATAACGACAACTTAGAAATTACGGGGACGGAAGAACTTGTTAAGAAATTTACAGAACTAACAGGACGTGAACAAACCAAAGCTAAAAACACTGCACTAAAGAAAGGTAGTGATATATTAGTTAAAGCAGCTAGGCAGAGTCTCAGAACAGTAACCAAGGGCTATAATCGTCCTAACTGGTGGAATGGTAAAACGCTAGAGTCTGGTATCAAGTATAGTAAGCCAAGTAGGGATAGTGATACAGCTAAGGTGCATATCATGGCTGATTTTCGCTTAAAATTTTGGGAACTTGGCACACAATTGAGACGTACTAAGGCAGGTGCTAGTAGGGGTGTTCATAAGCGACATAGTTTTTTCCAACCCACTGTACAGGCTAAGATGTCAGAAGTTGAGGACTCTATGGGTAGGTTATTTTCTGAGTCTATTGATAAGATATGGAATAAGAAGTAATGGAGAGTTTAGAATTAGGTAGGGTTGTAAAATCTATCCTACTACAAGACGAGGAATTAAGTAGGCAAGTAGGAAGTAAAGTATTTCCACTAGTCGCTGATAAAGGTACTAGTTTCCCTTTCATTGTTTATCGAAGGGACGGACTAACACCTAGCACTAATAAAGATAAGCTATTATTTGATACACAGGTTAGAATGTCTTTTATAGTAGCTAGTAGTGATTATAGACAGGGGCTAGGAATATGTAGTAAGGTAATAGATGTCTTACTAGCAAGCCAAGGTAGAACTATAGGGGGACTTGAAATAACAGACCTAGAACTACAAGACACTAGCGAGGAGTACAGGGAAGACACATTCCTACAGCTACTTAGTATAACAGTAAACATAAAAAATAAATAACATAATATGGCAAGTGTAACCAAAGGACGTGACCTAATGCTTTTTATTAATGGAAAGTCTATCGCTTTTGCAACTAGTCACAGTCTTTCTATTAGCCAAGATACTACAGAAACTACTAGTAAAGATTCTGGTGGTAAGTGGGTATCAGCACAGGCAGGCAAAATCAGCTGGGAAATGTCAACAGAAAACCTAATGTCAAATGATGGTGAAGGTGTAGGCTTTGAACAACTCTTTGATATTATGACAGCACAGACCCCTATTGATGCGGTATTTGCCCTAGAGAAGAACTATAAGACCAAAGCAGACGAGGTAACTAAGGGCGGTTGGATTCCATCAACTACAGGTACATATACAGGCAAGGTATTAATTACCTCCCTAGAATGCAGTGCTCCAAATGAGGACAACGCTACATTTTCTGCTACTTTTACAGGCGTTGGACCGCTTAAGAAGGTGGCAACAGCATAAAGAAATAATAATGAAACAGGGCTATACCTATTATATCCAAACTTAACAAGGGTGTAGTAGGTAGCCCAATAATTTTTTTAATCATGAATACAGTAACTATTAATAACAAGGAATATAAATTAAAGTATAGTGTACGTGCTATGATGTTATTTGAGGCAGCAGCTAGTAAACTATTTAGCCTAGATACACTTTCAGACCAGTACCTATTCCTGTATTGTTGTATCTTAGCAGGTAACAAAGACACTGACCTAACATTTGATAAACTCTTAGACTGCATAGATGAAGACCCTAGTATTTTTACAGTCTATACAGATTTCATGAAAAGGGAATTATCTAGACAAGCAGAGTTTAAGGGTAAGGATGACACTAAGAAAGGTGAGGATAAGGGAAAAAACTAGGAATGGCAGATGTATTTAGTATCTTAGTATTTCAAGGCCTGGACCCTAGGTATATTCTAGACGAGATGAGTATGTTAGAATTACACGTACTAGTTAAAAATTTGTACAGGGCTAAGCAGGATGACTGGGAGATAGCTAGACAGACTATTTTTACATCTGCCAAAGTATGGGGTGGCACAAAAGAAAATAACCCACGGAAATTTATGCCCTTACCATGGGACAACTTAGAAGGTAGTACAGGTGATAAAGACCCACTACCAACCAAGGAGGACATAGAAAGACTTAAACAGAAAGCGAAAGAATATGGCACAAGATTTAGTAACCAAAATAAGACTTGATGATAAACAGTTTAAGTCCATTATAGATAAAGTAAAAAGTGAAGTAGGTATTACTGAGACTGTAATTAAGGCTAGTAGCGGTAATATCAAAAGGGAACTAAAGGCAATCCAAGGCGAGCTAGCTAATATGCTGCTCAATGGCGTTGACCCTGCTAGTGAGAAATTCCAACAACTAGCAGCAAGGGCAGGTAGTATCAAGGACGCTATGGGTGATGCAAAGGCAGTAGTAGGTGATTTTGCTAATGATGTACGAGGCCTAGCAGGTATAACTGATGTAGCAGGTAGTGTAGTAGGTGCTTTTCAAGTAGGTGCTGGTGCTATGGCTATGTTTGGTGTTGAGTCAGAGGAGGCACAGCAAACACTTACTAAACTTGCAGGTGCTATGAGTGTCTTAAATGGTATCACACAGCTACAAAATACCTTCATGGACCAGTCAAGCGGTACATATAGGGCTTACCATGCACTCTTAAGGCTAGTAGGGGTTGAACAATCAAACCTAACTACTACAGTCTCAGCTAATACTACTGCACAGGCTACTAATACAACTACACAGGTAGCAGGTACGACAGCACTAACAGCTAATACGACAGTTAAACAGGCAAATGCAGTAGCGACATCTGAAACTACCACAGCCACAGCAGCAAATACAGTAGCTACAGAAGGGGCAACAGTAGCAACAGGAGGACTAACAGTAGCACAAGGGGCAGCAACAGTAGCAAGTAAAGCCCTAAGAGTTGCCCTATCTGCAATTGGTATAGGTATCTTGATTTCCTTAGTAGCAGCACTGTATCAGAAATTCGAGGACATAACAGACTCCTTTAAGACTGCTGAGGGTGCTAGTAGTAAGTTAGCGCAAGCATGGAATAAGTTTAAGGTAATTGCGGTTGGAGTTGGTAATGCAATCTGGGAACACATGATCTGGCCACTTAAGATGTTTGTAGGTATGGTTAGGGATGCGATAAACGGAGATTGGGATAAGATTGCAAGTAACGCTATATCTGCTTTCAAAGGTGGCCACGATGTAATAGGTAACTATAATTACGCTGCTAACAAAGAACTAGCAAAGCAGAATGAGGAAGCAAGGGAACGTGAAACCAAGGCAAGATTAAAAACCCTAAATGATTGGTATGAGGCTGAGAATGCGAAACACGGACAATCACTAAGCAGGGATATTATCTACCATAAGAAGAGACTAGCAGCACTTAAGAAGGGTAGTGAAGAATATAGGCAAGAATCCAACAAGCTAGAAGAGGCAGTTAGACGACAGAGAGAGCAGACAGCCCAACAAAGCAAGAAAGCAAGCCAAGCAGCACAGAGAGCCAAGGAACAAGCAGCACGAAAAGCAGAGGCAGCAAGGAAGGCAGCAGCAGCCAAGGCACAGAAAGCAGCAGAAGAGGCAAAGCGGAAAGCAGAGAAGGTAGCAGATGACCAAAAGACCTTAAAGCAGACTATCGAAACTGAAACCACTAATAATAATAAGGGTAGTAGGAAGACAGATGAGGAACAGCTAAAAAATGCGTATGGCTCAGATAAGAGTAATGTAATCAATACACAAGGGGCTTTAGACAACCAGCTTAAACTAATCAACGACTACTACACTAAGATAGAAGGTTTTAGACAGGCAGACTTAGCAGATGAGATAGCAGCAGTTTCTAAAAAGTATGACACCCTAGCAGAGAAGGCACACGGTAACACTGAACTACTCGAACAGCTAGAGAAACAGAAACAGGCAGCAATATCTAACATACAGGCTGAGTATGCTAACAAATATACTGAACTACTAGACCAAAGGGAAAAGGATGAGAAAGAGGCAAGTGATAAACTACTAAACCCACTAATCGACAAAGCAAGACAGTTAGGACAGGAACTAGGTAGAAGTCTAGACCTTAAGGGACTTGATTTTTCTGCACTTACTAAACTTACTGAGGAGCTACAGAAGTCAGTAGATGGTATGAAAGAACTACAGAAGGTTAAGGATAGCTTAGGTAGTTTTGAGAATAGTGGTATTACTAGGATGTTAGATGATGCCAAGGCCTTACAACAGATACTAGGTAGTAAGATGGCTAGTGACGGTGAGAAGATAGGTGCTAGTATGGTGTTTATGTCTCAAGCAATACAACAACTAGGACAAGACAGTGCAGCAGCCAAGGCAGGTTTAGTATTACAGGCAATAGGTCAGATTATCTTAGGATTCGCACAAGCCAGCGCACAGGACTCAAAACTAGGTGTTATTGGTTGGGTAGCAGCAATTGCAGCAGGTACGGCAGTAATGATTAGCACGATTTCACAGTTACAATCTTTCAGCCAAGGCGGTATTTACCAAGGTAGTAGTTTTGCAGGCGATAAAAATTTGGCCCGGGTGAATGCAAATGAGATGATTCTGACGACTACCCAACAAGGAAACCTATTTAGAATCTTAGACAATAATACAGCAGGTCTAGGAGGTGGTGTAGGTGTAAGTAGTGTAAGAGTGAAAGGTAGTGACTTATACCTAGCCTTAAGTAATTACAGCAAGGTTCAGAGTAAGACAGGAAGGAGAGTACTATGATATTAAGAGGTGAATTTAGGAACTTATCGAATGAACTACTAACCGTCCTAATTAAAAGTGGTGGTAGTGGTACAGTTAAGGAGATAGGCAAGGACGGTTTATACTTTGCTGCTGACCCTGTACAGATAGAAGAAAGTATAGAAGACATAACAGAACACGTAATAAGAAAGTCAGCTACTATTAACTTAGTTGTCAGTGATTACTTAGGTGACTTACTATTTACAGGTGCTGCTAGAGATATAGTAGTAAACATTTGGAAGGGTAGTGAGTGTATTTTTGCAGGGTATGTAGAGCCAGCAACATTTAGCCAACCCTTTAATAGTAATGTCGAGGAATTTACCCTAAACTGTACTGACTTTCTTAGTACCCTTCAATATACTAGTTACAAGAATATAGTACCCCTAAACTATAGACAGGCGGTACAGGAGGCTGGTAGTACTAGTTTTATGGAGGTCTTGGGTAGGATATTTGACACAAGGGGACTAAACCTAAACAACAACCAAAAACCAAGGCTACTATATGACCAGTCTAAAGGAACGGCTAAGGGAAAGGAAAGTACTGTATTTGAAGAGCTAAGTATTAGTGAGTTGTTCATAATTGGTAAGGATGAGGATAGCACTTGGACGAATGAAGACCTACTAAAAGAAGTCCTGCAGTATCTTAACCTACATATCAGACAGGAAGGTTTAGATTTTTATATTTATGATTGGGATACACTAGTACAGGGTAATACTATAAACTGGTTAGACATACAGACAGGTGAGGTAGTCAGTAAGCAGCCACAATCTATAATTATCAACCCCTCACTCTATGCTGGGAGCGATACTAGTCTGAGTACATCTGAGGTGGTAAATCAGTTCCAATTATCCTGTAGCCTCGAAGGACAAGATACTATTATTGAATCACCACTAGCAGAAGACAGTCTAAAATCACACTACAAAGGACAGCAGCTAATACATACAGAAATTAGTAGTCTAGGTAGTGGAAAAAGCGCAAACGAGGCTTTTAATGCAGCAGTAAAGGGACAGCCAACTACATACGATGCGTTAACAGAAACAGACTGGTACATGAGGTCTATGTATAACCCAACATGGAAGTTACGTAGGAGTGAAGATATGTTAGAGGTTGATGAGAACGGAACAGGTATTAATCAGCATAAGGTGGCACAGTACCTAAGAGACCACCCACTAACCCCTGCACTGCTTAGACTCGGAAGTGTAGAAAGAAAGGCCAAAGCTACGGATAATTCCCCAACTAGTAAGATAGACACTGATAACTACTTAGTAATTAGTATAGGCGGTAATGAGAATGACACAGCAGAAGGACACCAGCCAAGCGATAACGACCTTAGAGACTGTTCCCCACTGATTGAATATGTAGGTAATAAGAGCGGTGGTGTATTTAGCCCCCCAGACAGTGAAACGACCAATTACCTAGTATTTAGTGGTAGTTTGTTAATGCAGCCTATCTTATATGAAAGTAGTGTAGGTAGAGCTAGTAGGGTATCAAATTATGACTTTATCCTAAAACATGGTGCTAGGAAGACACAGGGAAAAGAGTACACCGCTATAGTCCCATTCTATGACCCACCTAAAAGAGATAATGTATTTGACCTTCGTAGATTAGATAGTAACCTAGTGAAGTCAGATGGTAACGAGGAAGGTAGGTACTACACTAGAAAACATTATAGCGCAAGACTCAATACTGACAGGCCAACATATAATAGTACTGGTAGTTACTTTCAACCTTGGACTAAAGACAAGGCAGCTAAGGGACTAAAGTTTGAGTATAGTAGTGTAGGTGATAGTACAGATAAATTCAGTAAGCTACCTATCCTAGAATGTGAACTTAAAATAGGGTCTAAGTATTGTGTAGAGACAGTCTTAGATGTTTACGGTGATAGTAGGTTTGAATGGTTAACGCTTGAGGAGATTAAAGCTAGACCAGACCTAACCTATAAGGACGTTGACGGCACTACTAAATATAAGACTACTATGTCACTCGGTATTAATCCTAAAATAGGTGATTATATCGTAGGAATGGAACACAGCCTACAAAATACTATCGACTATACTATGAACTTAGACGGCAAGGAAGGGACTGCAATACCAATTAAACAAAGTGACAGGCTAAGCGGTAGAGTTAGTTTTAAGATACTTGCACCTATTCAGTTAGTTTGGGATAATATTGTAAGACGACACCCAACGTTTTTTAGGTCTACTAAGTGGACTAGTAATAGTAGGTATATCTTAGCACACACAGAGAATATCATTATAAAAAACTTTGCTTGTAATATAGTAAGTGATAATGGTAAACTAGAAACCTTTGAGGATAATGATTTAATCTACTCTAGTGCAGCACAGACTAAATATATTAATAAGCATGATGGGACTGAGTTTAAGTTTATCACCCAGCTTAGCAGTAGTGAGGCAGTTGAGAAAGGTATTAAGAATGAAGTGTACCTAAACAGTGTCTTTAATACATCTACAAGCCTACCAGTGAGAACCATATATAATAAGGTACTAGATGAGACAGGTAAGGCAGAGGAACATTACGTATCACAGTATTATAGTTTCATGTCAAGGCCTAGATTAAAGGTAGAGGTAACAATGAACGACACAGGGATAGATTTTACAAGTACATACCAATCTAAGACCCTAGGTAAGAAGTTCCTAGTACAGTCAGTTAGTAGGGACATAAGAAATAAAACAGCGAGGATAACATTATTAGAGATATGATAGATGTAGTAAGTTATGCAAAGAAAAAGGAAAGTGTAGGCAGTGGTGGAAGTGGTGCAGGTGGTGGTATAGGTGGCAGTCAGAATAGTACCTTAGAGCCTCACTTACTTTGGGGACAGGTATATGACGGAAGACACGATATAAGCGGAGACCTAGTAGGAGTTGGTAATATCGAAAGTGACGGTAGTATTAGTGCAAAGTCTATCAATACACAAACAGGTAAGATAGATAGCGTAACAGGACAAGAGCTAAGATATACCACTATCATAGGAGGTAATGTAAGTGCAACAGATTCTACCATTACTAACCTAACTACACAATCACATACTAGCCAATCACTAACCACCACAAACCTAAACAGTGATACAGGAACTATAACCGACCTATCCACTCAATCACACAATACCCAACAGTTGACAGCTAAGGGAGTAGATACAGAGAGGTTAACAGGTAAGGATATAGTAGTAGATAATCTGACAGTCAACAAAGCAGCACATTTCTTTAGTCTTAGTATAGATGAGATTAAGGCTACACAAGGACAGATTATAGTTACCCCTGCTAGTAGTGTCATTGAGAAGGTAGAAGTACTGGCAAGCGGTGATTATAAGTGCTGGTGGAAAAATACAGACAGCCTAACCACTACTACACAGACATTCAGTGCAGGTGACTTTGTAGTATGTCAGACCTTCAATACAGGACAATCTAGGTATTATTGGAGGCTATGTACTGAGGCAGGTGGTAGTGACGGTTGGAATTATATTACCCTTAGCAAGACAGATAAAGACCCTACTAGTGTGAGTGAACCGGTGAAGGGGGATAATATTGTGCAGTTGGGTAATAGGACTGACACCACAAGACAGGCAGCTATTATTATCAGTGCATATAATACAGGTTACTTAGATAAGACCGTTGTAGCCCCTAGTATTGTACAGTACCAAGGAATCAATGACTACAACCTAGAGACACATAGGCTAAATGTAATCAGTGTAGGTAAGAATATATTTAGTGGTGAATTTAGGGTAGACAATGGAAAGACACTTGAATCCTACATAGCAGACAGAATTAAATTAACTGCTAGTGGTACACCTTATATCGGATCTGGTGGAACTTGGATGATATGGGATAAGGCTAGCAACACTTATAAAGATAGTAAGATACCAGCAAGGGGGCAAGACGGAAAGGACGGTAGTACACCACAGATTAAGAACGGTACTTGGTGGATTGGTGGCACTGATACTAGAATCCCTGCACAAGGTAGTAAGGGTGAGAAAGGTGAGAAGGGAGATAAAGGAGACCAAGGACTGAAAGGTGATGCAGGTGTTACCCCTAGAATAGTTGATAATGTTTGGTGGATTGGTAATACTAACACCAATGTACCAGCAAAGGGACAGGATGGTAGAGACTTAGACCCAACACCATACTATAAACTCTATGACAGGGGCGGTAGTGTTGCGGTGGTAGATACTAATAACAGACTCTCCCTAAACATTGACTTAGGACTAATAGAGGTAGTAGGTCAGAGTGCAAGTAGTATTAGTTCTGATAATACACCAGCCAATAAGATACAGTATAATGGTGGACTGATTGCAATTAACAGGGAAGGAAGGTTTAAGCACTCACAGACCCTACCATACACAGGACAGACTACCTTTACCTTTAACTTGCTAAGCGGTGATAAGCTGGTAGACTCTTATACTATCCCTGTTACCGTCTTGCCTAGTACTGTATTTAGTGTTACAGACCAAATCAAGGCACAAGTACAAGACACAAAACAGAGTATTAATAATGTAACAGGTAGGATAGGAACTGTTGAGAATAAGGTAACACAACTAACTCAGACGGCAGATACTATTAAGACACAGGTACAGACAAATAAGACAGGCCTAGACACCGTAACAGGAAAGATTAGGCAGGCAGAAAGTAGTATTAGTAGTCTCACACAGAAAGCAGGTAGTATAGAGCAGACTGTAGCAGGGACAAGGACAGAACTAGATAACCTACAGAAGACCACAACACGAGACTTTAACACACTCAGACAGACAGCTAGCGAAACGGAAAGTAAGGTTAGCAGGGTTGAGGAAACTGTTAGGGATTTTAGTGTAGGTGGTCAGAACTTATTAAATGGTGTTATAGATTTTAGACAGCCTACCCCACTATTACACACTAGCAAAGACAAAGACGGATATATCTACTATAGAGGTGTTACTAGTGAATTATTAGAGGCAGGTAAGAAATACACGCTACAGTTAAAGAGTGATGGTGTCTTAGCTAGGGAACATAAGGAAGGACAAGGTAGTAAGTCTTTTACAGTCTGGTTATGTGGTAAATCTGATAACCTACTTTTTACTAGTTCTAATATGGTGAGTGATTGCGTGTGGACCTTTACCTGCCCTACAACGGATAAATACATACTAAGGCTAAATTCTTATAGTGATGGGGTTAAGTATGAAAGTATTAAGTTCTGGGATATTAAGCTAGAAGAAGGAAATATAGTAAGTGGTTGGAGTCCTAGTAGCAGTGACCTATATAACTACTATAGCATAAACAGGGTAGGATTTGATTTTGTACAGAACTTTCCTAACGACCACCACCCAGCCCAAAGTATATCCTATAATCACAGCACAGACACGGTAACTATGACCTACAATATTAGCAAGGCAGGGGGTCAGTTACAGGATATTGATTATACAGTACTTTTTGATAGTAATAGTTATGCAATCCCAAACGGTCAGTACTTGGTTAGATTCACACCCTACCTCAGTGCAGCAGATGTAAGGTTACTAGTAGAGATTGATAATAAGGAAAGCATACAAACCCCTATAGATTATTCTCAGCCTGCAAACGTTATAAGCGGAAGTGAGGTAAGCAGGGTAGTAGAAGTAAAGGATAACTACTTAAGGATATACTTTGAAAGCGCACACCAAGCAGGACAGGACACTACTAGAGATTGGAGTATTGCCTTAACAGGTTTGAAAGTAGTAAGGGTTAACAGTACTGAATCCTACCTAAAACAAAGTGCAGATAAAATAGAGGCTAAGGTACTGAATGGTGACATTATCCTAGATGCAAAGCGTGTAAAGGTTAAGAACGGTGATACTGAGACGGCACTGTTTGAGAATGGAAAGATTAAGACCCGCTATATTGAAAGTCAAGGAGGCCTGTTTAGTGTAAGTGATGACGGCTTTTACTATCGTGGCACTGTTAAGGATGTTGAGAATGAAACGGTAGAAACAAAGATACATAACCACGGCCTTAGTACTAGGGTAGATGAAACAGTACTTAAAGAAGGTATATTTCAGTCTGTTAGTATATCACCTTACTCTAGAGACACTAACCTAGAAATAATTAGTAATAGTCAAGAGGCGGTTAGTATAGCTAGCGTATCAAATAACCTAGAGGCAGCTATATCTATAACGGACGGTGCAGTGTATGGACTTAGGGCTTTAACTAGGCGGTATAAAGGTGGAAACTATACCCTAGATACTTATGTAAAGAACGTAATAGTTACAGGTGCAAGTGACTTAGAAAACCAAGTACTAGGAAACCAAGGGACTAACTTACAGCTACCAGATAATGACCTACTAACTAAAGGTATGTTAAGTCATAATCCAACAAGTGCAGAACGTGTAAAGTACATAAACAAGTATCACAGTACACCAGAAAATCTACAAGCAGGACAGGAGTACATTATCTATAAGCGAAGTAGTGGTAGACTAGTGATAAGTGTAGATGATGACCCACGTAAGAAAATTAGCATAGTAAAATATAATCAAGGCAGTGTAGAAGTAGTTAAGTCTGTATTATTCACTGTTAACTGGGTAGGTATTATAAAAGTCTTGTATGACGGTCAGAATTGGAACTTATATGTAGATCCAACTAACTACTAACAAATACTAAACTACTATGAAATTTGAGAGAGAACACAGAGACCTAGTAAGTTACATGACAGCCGTACTTTTAATTATTAGTGGTGTTGTCTTAGCTTTCTTTAGTTTCTTTATCTTACACTTAATTGAAAACTCTATACTCGGATTCTTAAGTCTTGGGATAACCTTTGCAGGGGCGGTCTTTGGGATTACTCAGATACTTAAAGAGAAGTTTGAGGCCTATAAGATTAGCACTAACAAGGCAATCATTAAGAAACTGAATGAGAAAGATGTACAGGAAGAAGATAAGGATAAGAAAGAGGAAGTAGAATAGGTCTTTGCAGTCCGTGGTATCTAGTAAAGGGTATCACGGACAATCTTTTTTTTTAACTCTTTTTAGTACAATACGATATTATTTTATTTTGATAGCTGAAATATTCTACCTATCTTTGCAGTGTAATAATTAAAAACATTAGCAATATGAAACAGACTAGGAAATTTGATGTAGTGTTTAATGATTCACTAGATAGTAGCTGTAAAGGTTTTAGTGAGAGCTATGAAGACTGCTTAGATTACATTAAGGCTTATAACGGTACAAGTTATAGTTATTTTGGAGACTATAAAGGGGGTACAGTTAGCATAGTAGATAGTGAAACAAGGGAAGAGGTTTATAGTGAGCCTGTTAAGTAAGTAAAACATAGCCCAGTCTTTAAGTAGGTTGGGCTTTTAATTTTCTAAAGGTATGGCAAGGTTAAGTAGTGAACAGATAGAGGAAGTAGTTAGACTGTATAGAAGTAAGAAGTACAGTATAAAAGAGATACTAGCACTGACAGGGGTAGGTAGTGAACAAACAGTGTATAGAATCATTGCAGGTAGGGATGATATAGAAATGATGAGAAGAACAAGCCCTACTAAGAAATATAGTGTTAACCTAGATACTGAGGCGGTTAGGGTCTTAGATACAGTTAACCCTAGAAATATTAGCCAGTGGATTAATGACCTAATTGTTAAAGCTGGTGAGGACTTGATGATTAGAATAGAGACAGACAAGACAGAACAGGCTAAGGAGGTACTACAGGGGTTAGGGCTTGAATATAGACTTAGCAGGGAACAGGTTAAGAATAGATGGGCTAGTATGAAAATCCCAAGCCTAACCTATGACAACCCAGCAACTAAGGAACTAATCGACAGTGCTATTAACTTTACCCTACAGAAGACTAACTACTTTACAGTGGACGGTGGCAAGATAGAAATAGAGGTAGGTATGAAGGATAGAAAGAAGGTAATAGAGGCACTGAAAGAATTAGGTATAGAGGTAAAAGATAGGGCTAAGAAACTAACTACCCTAACAGAACAGCTACAGGAACAGATTAGACAGGGTAGTATGAATGAAGATATACAGGCTGAACTAAGGAGGCTTGGTAAGAGTAGCAGACATTATTATACAGTTGCCTATGAAGTACTAGATAGGGCAGGATATAGATTTAACCCTAGCAAGCACCCAGCAAGCCTAGAACAAAGTAAGTGGGCTGAGACATTCAAAGAGACAGGGGATAGAAGGACATTAAAAAGCAACCTAGACCTAATAGTAGAAGACGATACAGACAAGCTAGGGACACTAATAGAAGGTATTTTGTATAGTGTACATTCAGAATCTTAGTAATACTTGCAAGACCACCTAGGACGTACTAACTTTGCAAACGTAAATTAATAATTAAGAAGTGGGGCACACTATAAACAGCAACAATAAATTATGCAGATTGAAGAGTTAGTTAAGAAGTTTGAAGAGATGGTAGGTGTACGTAACTGTAACTTTAAGTATGTAAGGCCGTTTGTTACCTATAAGTTTGGACGTAATGAAGGTGAGAAGATTGAGAACTTAGATAAAGAGGCACTACTAAAAGCCCTAGAGTACTTTAAGTCTAAGCACTGTTTGGTAAGTAAGGAGGACGCAATTTGTAGGTTAAAATACTCTATGCTAAGTTCAGAAGACCTAGAAGAGATTAAGAGTAGCCTAGATAACACAATATTTGAGGCTATGCAAAGAGAGGTACAGGATGAGTATAGGGACATAGAAAGAGAACAAGACGAGATAAATGAGAGAAGGAGAAGATATGAAGAAAAGAGAAGACTAGTAGAGGATAAAGTACGACAGACAGAAGTACTAGAGTCTAGGTAGTACTAGGTAATATAGTTTTACTTTCATTTTTTCAACAAAACACACTAGAGTAGCTTGACTGAGAAGTTAGGCTACTTTTTTATTCCTAATAATTTGGAGGTGTCCTAAATGTTTATTAACTTTGCACCTAGTACCCCAAGCCTTAAAGTTATCGAAACTGAGAGCTATAATACTGAACATCAATGAGTTACCTATATCTGGGCAATGTCATAATGTTTTTGTATTATAAATAGGCTTGTCGTGAGACAGGCCTTTTTATCTT
>ERZ773057.161-NODE-161-length-31905-cov-7.661068_pt1 | contig 31905 bp, 29 predicted proteins | sample MGYA00580629_ERZ773057 | MGnify/ENA primary metagenome ERZ773057 (study PRJEB29015, sample SAMEA2738143) | human oral metagenome | biome: human oral; feature: human-associated habitat; material: saliva | place: China | collected 2163 ...
ATTATCAGTTCGCAACACCCGCACTGGCTGCAAAGGCCCAGTCTTTCTCAATCGGCCGTGCGGCCTCGTACGAGGAACGGTGGAGCGACCACGCCCCGCTGTCGGTGAGCTACGAACTCTAAGTACTCAGGCGCTCTCGAAATCAAAGAGGGCCATGGACGAGTAGACGCCGTTCTCATCCACGCGATCTAAGCGGAATCCGGGAACCATCCACGAGGCCTCGTCGCAGGGGCCCAAACTCATTGCGCGGTCAAGGACCGCGTCGGGGACGCCCTGCGCCAAGGTGACGTGAGCGTGATAGGGGAAGCGCACAGGTGCATCCAAGGGACCCGAGCGAATATCCTCGGCCAACATCGTGCACTCGCGCTCGCCCTCGGCAAGGGAAAGGTAAACGACGGGAGAAACGGGGCGGAAAGTGCCGGTATCTCCCAGAGTGACGCGGAAAGGTGTGTAGCGCTGCGCGACGGCGCGAAGGTGCTCGATCACTTCTTCGCGCCGTTCCATATCCACTGCGGTGGGCGGCAAGATTGTAATGTGCGCGGGCACCTTCGTGCCCTGATCATCCCCAAGGCTCACGCGGATATCGGTAAGAACGCTCACCCATGGTTCAGGCAGGGCAATAACAACGCCCAGCCATTCTTGGCCCGGTAAGCGCTGTGGAAGATACATTGAACTACCTGAAATGGGGAATAGGAACCTGCTCATGGTACATGGACGCGGGGGTTCGGGGCACATCGAGCTGGCAAAGATCGTTGCGTAGAGAACTGCCTGAATAGGCTAGGCTTGTCGGTAGTGTACGAGTTTGAAACACCCAAGGAAGTGTGCACGTGGAACTGTCATGGTCAGCGGCTTTAAGCGCCGAAGAAGGACGCGAACTAGCTGCTCAGCTCTTTGAAGAAACTTTTGGCTACCAGCCCCAAGATGTCTGGTCTGCCCCTGGACGTGTCAACGTTATTGGCGAGCACGTCGACTACAACGGTGGTCCCTGTCTGCCAATCGCACTGCCGCATCGGGCATTCATTGCCTATGCCCCTCGCGAAGACCGTTTGCTACGCCTGGTGTCGCCCCAGACTCGCGAGGCCGTGGATGAGTTAGACCTTGACCTCATTGCTCCGCGTGGCTGCGAGGGCGAAGTGAATGGCTGGGCTGCATATCTTTCTGGCGTTGCGTGGGCCCTCGAAAAGTCGGGGTATGGTCCTCTTCGCGGTTTTGACGCCGCGCTCTACTCCTGCGTGCCCCGCGGTGGCGGGCTTTCATCTTCGGCTGCACTCGAGTGTGCGATGGCTGTCGCGATTGACGAGGCCGAGGGGCTGGGCCTGGCTGGAAGCGTGAGTCAGCCCAATGACGCCGGTCGAACAATCCTCGTTGAGTGTGCTCGAATGGCAGAAAACCAGATCGCAGGCGCGAACACCGGCGGCCTGGACCAGACTGCTTCACTGCGTTGCCAAAGCGGACATGCGCTGGCACTGGATTGTCGAGATATGAGTGTTGAACACATTCCTTTCGATCTGGAATCGCAAGGGCTTGCTTTACTGGTCATTGATACCCGCGCTGCTCATTCACTCGCAGACGGGCAGTACGGTCAGCGTCGTGCCGATTGTGAAGAGGCCGCATGCCAGTTGGGCGTTGATCAGCTTGTTGACGTCGAGGACCTCGAGGCTGCCACTCAAGCTTTAAGTGATGAGCGCTTGATCAAGCGTATGCGTCACGTTGTTTCTGAAATTGCGCGCACCCGTGCCCTTATTGAGCTCCTGAAGGAAGGGCCGCTTGAGGGAGATCGCCTCAAAGTCGTGGGCGCCCTTATGAATGATTCGCATGACTCACTGCGCGATGATTACGAGGTGTCGTGCCTAGAGCTCGACGTTGCCGTTGACGCCGCTCGAGCAGCAGGAGCTTACGGAGCGCGGATGACCGGTGGTGGCTTTGGTGGAAGTGCAATTGCGCTTGTTGACCGCGAGCGCCTAGAGGAAACTGCGCACGCGGTCGCACAGGCTTATAGCGAACGTGGATTGGAAGCACCGGCATTCATTGTCGCTGTACCTTCTGCGCCGGCCGGCAAACTCTGATGCCACGCAATTGACGGATGAGCGAGGTGTGCCACCTCTTTCCTGGACGCAGATGCAGGAAGGGGGTGGCACAATCGTTCTATGACTTCAACGTATCCCTGGATGGTTGTCGGCCTGGGTAACCCTGGCGCGCAGTACGCCAATACCCGTCACAATGTCGGCCATATGCTCATCGATCTTCTTGCCCACAATGCGGGGGTACAGCTCAGTTCGCACCGCTCGGGAACCCACTGCGCGGATATTCGGCTGGGGATGCTTCCCGGAGGGATCCCGGGACCCCGCGTTATTGTGGCAACCAGCGATTCCTACATGAACACCTCCGGCGGGCCCATTGGTCGCCTTGCAAAGTTCATGAATGTTGATCCCTCGCATCTTTTGGTCGTCCACGATGATTTGGACCTTCCGGCTGGCTCATTGCGCTTGAAGACCGGTGGCGGCGAAGGCGGGCACAACGGCTTGAAGTCGATCTCCCAGGTTTTGGGGACAAAAGACTACAACCGCCTTCGTATCGGTATCGGACGTCCGCCGGGACGCATGAATCCAGCTGACTACGTTTTAGCTCGGATGAGTGGCAGTGAGCTTGATGACCTAGCCGTCACCATCGCCCAGGCTGCTGATGTTGTCGAAGATATTGTGACCACCAGTTTCAGTGAGGCGCAGCAGCGCCTGCACACGCGTCAGGGAGCCTAAGTGCCACAGTTTTCTGCTCTTCTTCCCGTCTTTGCTCAGGATGAGGCGCTTCATCGCGTTCTTGAATCGATCGATCACGGTGAATCAGGATGCGTCGTTGCACCTGCGGGTGCCCGCATTCCTCTGATCGCCTCAATGGCTCAACGTCGGGATAAGACAATTTACGTCGTTGTTCCTACGGGACGTGAAGCAGAAGAAACCGCAAGCGCTTTGCGCGCGTGGGTTGACGATGTCGAGGTTTTCCCCTCATGGGAAACGCTTCCTCACGAGCGTTTGTCGCCGCAGGTTGACACGATGGCGCAAAGAATTGCTGTCCTACGTCGTCTGATCCACCCGCAATCGGGAGACGAACATGCCGGGGCACTGAATGTTGTCGTCATCCCAGTTCGCGCGCTCATGCAGCCCATCATTCACGGGATTGCGGATCGCGCTCCCGTACGCGTTAAAGCGGGGGACATTGTCGATCTACCCAACCTTGCCCGAGAGCTTGAAAACCTGGGTTATACTCGCGTCGATATGGTTGAGCAGCGCGGACAGTTCTCGGTTCGTGGTGGCATTCTTGATGTTTTCCCGCCCCAGGAAGCACACCCTCTGCGTATCGAATTGTGGGGGGATGAGGTCGATGAAATCCGTGCCTTTTCGCTGCAAGATCAACGAACATTGGGAGTCGTTGATTCGGGTGTCTGGGCTGTTGCCTGCCGCGAATTACTGCTGACGGAGCAAGTTCGCGCAAAGGCCCGCAGTGAGATGGATCGTCTGCCCGGCGCCGCAGAGATTCTCGAGCTTGCCTCTCAAGGAATCGTCGCTCCCGGCCTCGAGTCCCTCGCGCCGATCCTTGTCGGCGGAATGGATTCCTTCCTTGACCTGATCCCCGCGGGCGGACTATTTGTCGCCATTGATCCCGAACGTATTCGCGCTCGCGGTGCGGACTTGGTTGCAACAACCGAAGAGTTTCTCTCTGCCGCATGGTCACAGGCCGCAGGTGGGGGAGCGGTCCCTCTCGAGGCGGGCGACGCCTCCTTCATCCCCCTAGAGGAGATTTGGGGAGCGCAGGGGCGCCCGTGGTGGGAGCTGACGGCGCTTCCCCCGGCTGAACTTGCCGAGGCCATGGCGAAGAATTCCCACGGCCTCGGGGATGAGGCGGGAAATGATGCCCCATCGGGGGCACTGCTCAAAAAGGAAGCGCACTCGGTCATCGTGTCGGACACCTTGGTGGCGCTTGGGGCGCGCGATGTTCGCCCCTATCGAGGGGACTACACCCGCGCACTTGAGGATATTCGAACGCTTATCCGCAGCGGATGGACGCTCATTCTTGCTGCAGAAGGTGAGGGCCCTGCACGGCGCCTGTATTCGATTGTGACCGATGCAGGAATCGGAAGCCGAATTGTTCAAGAAATCGACCCCACGCAGGATTCGTCGGTTCTTGATGTTGTGGCTGCTCCCCGTACGAAGGGTTTCGTCGCGCCGGATCTGAAACTGGCGATTATCTCCGAGTCGGATCTTTCTGGGCGGGTTGGAGCTTCGACTCGCGATATGCGCAAGATGCCCTCAAGGAGACGCAAGGGCGTTGATCCGCTCAGCCTGCATCCGGGGGACTACATCGTCCACGACCAGCATGGCATTGGGCGCTTCATTGAATTGGTGTCCCGCACCGTTGGACGCGGTGATGGTCAGGTGACCAGGGACTACCTGGTCTTGGAATATGCGCCGTCGAAACGAGGCCAGCCCGGAGATCGCCTCTTCATCCCCACAGATAGCCTGGATCAGATCTCGAAATACACGGGGTCTGACCAGCCCGCACTGACCAAGATGGGCGGTGCCGACTGGGAGAAAACAAAAGCTAAGGCGCGCAAAGCCGTTAAGGAAATCGCGCAAGAGCTCATCCGCCTGTACGCCGTCCGCCAGGCAACAAAGGGTCATGCCTTCGGCCCAGATACACCCTGGCAACGCGAATTGGAAGATTCCTTCCCCTACGTCGAGACTCCCGATCAGCTGGTGACCATCGATGAGGTCAAGGCGGATATGGAGAAGCCGATGCCCATGGACCGTCTGCTGACGGGCGATGTCGGCTACGGAAAGACTGAAATTGCCGTGCGCGCGGCTTTTAAGGCTATTCAAGATGGCAAGCAGGTCGCGCTGTTGGTTCCAACGACCCTTCTGGTTCAACAGCACGCGGAAACCTTTGCGGAGCGTTACGCGGGATTCCCAGTGACGATCGGCACCCTCTCGCGCTTCTCAACGCCGAAGGAAGCGGAGAAAGTCAAGGAAGGCTTGGCCTCGGGAGGAGTGGACCTGGTGATTGGTACCCACTCGTTGCTCAGCGGCGCCATTGCTTTCAAGGACTTGGGCTTGGTCATCATTGATGAGGAACAGCGTTTTGGTGTTGAACACAAGGAGACGCTCAAAGCTCTGCGTGCGGATGTCGATGTTCTCTCGATGTCGGCAACGCCTATTCCCAGAACTTTGGAGATGGCGGTTTCGGGTATTCGTGAAATGTCGATTCTTCAGACTCCTCCCGAAGAACGACAGCCCGTCCTTACCTTTGTGGGTGCCCACACAGATGCGCAGGTCAGCGCGGCGATTCGCCGAGAGCTTCTGCGTGATGGGCAGGTGTTCTACGTGCACAATCGAGTGGATTCGATTTCTTCGGTCGCAGCACATATTCAAGAACTTGTTCCCGAAGCACGAATTAGAGTCGCCCACGGAAAGCTCAACGAACATCAATTGGAAAGCGTCATCGTTGATTTCTGGAACCACGATTTTGACGTGCTGGTGTGCACGACCATCGTGGAAACCGGTCTGGATATTTCCAATGCAAATACGTTGATCGTTGACCGCGCGGATACCTTTGGTCTGTCCCAATTGCACCAGTTGCGTGGGCGTGTGGGCCGAGGCCGCGAGCGCGCCTATGCCTACTTCTTCTATCCTTCGGACCGCCCGCTTTCAGAAACCGCTCATGAGAGGTTGCAGACGATTGCCCAGAACGCTGATCTGGGGGCGGGTCTTGCCGTTGCCCAGCGTGATCTTGAGATCCGAGGCGCCGGTAACCTTCTGGGAGGCGCTCAATCTGGACACATCGAAGGCGTGGGCTTTGACCTGTACGTCCGGATGGTTGCCGATGCGGTTGCGGCCTTCAAGGGGCAGCGCAAGGAAGAGAAGAAGGACCTGCGCCTAGACGTGACCGTTGATGCGCATATTCCCGAAAGCTATATTTCCGCAGAGCGCTTGCGTTTGGAGGTCTACGGCAAGATCGCCGCGGTGGAAAACAGCGAGCAGGAAAAGGACCTGCGCGACGAAATTACAGACCGCTATGGTCCCATTCCGCCTCAGGTGGACTTGCTCTTCGAAATTGCGCGTCTGCGTGCTCTTCTTCGACAAATCGGAATCGACGAAGTCGCTACACAGGGCAAGTACCTGCGTATTCACCCGATCGAGCTGAAGGAATCTCAGGCGCTTCGTCTGAAGCGTTTGTACCCCGGTTGTGTTGTCAAGGCTGCGGTTCGCCAACTTTTGGTTCCGCTCCCCATGACGGCGCGGGTTGGGGGAGTGCCTTTGACCGATCATGCCTTGCTTGAATGGATTGAGAACCTTCTGACAAAGGTTCTCAATCCGACCGTGGCGTCAACGCGCTGATGAGAGCGCTACACTGACACTGACTACGAAGTGAATGAACCGGAGGATATTTTCATGGTTTCACGTGCGCGCGCATCAAAGGCCGCGATCCTTCTTGCCGTGTGTGGTTTGGGACTCGGAGCTTGCTCTGCTCACCCGGGAACCGCCGCAATCATTGGAGATACGCGTATCAGTGAAGCCGATGTGAGCTTGACCAGCCAGCAGCTCAGCGGGCTGCTTGGTCAAGATGTCGATGCCTCACAGTTGCTTCCGACTCTGAACCAGAACCTGGCCATCGGTAAGCTTGCCGAGAAGAACGGCATCACGGTCTCTGACCAGGAAATCACTGACAGCCTTGCTGAAATGGGACAAGAAGTTGTTCAGCGTGGTGGGAAGAGCACGCCCATTACGAATCCCAGCCCTTTGCTGAAGACCGTCATTAAGAACTCGATCGCCCAGCAGAAGCTGCGCTCCTCCGGGATGTCTCAACAGCAATTGGCCGAGGCGAATGCGGAATTGGCGAACACGATTCAAACAACCAAGGTTGAAATCAATCCCCGGTACGGCACCTTGGATGCGCAAAGCGGTTCGCTGACTCAAGGCGTTTTTGGTGACGTCATCCGCGCCAATAGTCGAGCACAGCAGTAGCTCGACTCAGACTGACCGATCATCTAAATGTGATGTATCGCCCACCCGAGAGGGTGGGCGATACGGCATTTATGGGGACCTATGTCTAATTTTCGCCAAATAACGCACGGATGGCGTCATGAATATGCAGTGGTGCACGGGTGTAGCAGTTCTGCTTGAGCGCCGAATGTACTAGCGTTAGATACGACAGTAGTCACGTAGTTAATCGATTGGAGAATTAACGTGGCAAGCATTGAAGCAATCGGAGCTCGCGAGATCCTTGATTCCCGCGGTAACCCCACCGTCGAGGTTGAGGTCGTCCTTGAAGACGGCACCTTTGAGCGCGCAGCAGTTCCCTCTGGTGCATCCACCGGTGCATTCGAGGCCGTTGAGCGTCGTGACGGCGACAAGGGTCGTTACCAAGGCAAGGGCGTTCAAGACGCCGTTGACGCTGTGAACGAGATCATCGCCCCCGAACTCATTGACGAAGACGCATCTGATCAGCGTCGTATCGACGAGATCATGATCGAGCTGGACGGCACCCCGAACAAGGGCAAGCTCGGCGCCAATGCAATTCTCGGTGTCTCCCTTGCTGTTGCAAAGGCTGCAGCAGAGTCCGCAGGCCTGCCCCTGTACCGTTACCTGGGCGGCCCCAACGCTCACATCCTCCCCGTTCCCATGATGAACATCCTCAACGGCGGTTCTCACGCGGACACCAACGTTGACATCCAGGAGTTCATGATTGCTCCTCTGGGTGCCCCGACCTTCCGTGAAGCCCTCCGCTGGGGCGCCGAGGTCTACCACACCCTCAAGGCAGTCATCAAGGAACGCGGTCTGTCCACCGGTCTGGGCGACGAGGGTGGCTTCGCGCCGAACCTCTCCTCCAACGCCGCTGCGCTGGACCTGATCATCGAGGCCATCGAGAAGGCTGGCTTCAAGCCCGGCACCGATGTTGCACTCGCACTGGACGTTGCTTCCTCTGAGTTCTTCAAGGATGGCCTGTACCAGTTCGAAGGCGAAGGCCGTTCGACCGACTACATGGTTTCCTACTACGAGAAGCTCATCCGTGACTACCCGCTGGTCTCCATCGAAGACCCGTTGTCGGAAGACGAATGGGATGCATGGGCCGCTCTTACCGCAGAAATTGGCAACCGCGTTCAGCTCGTTGGCGACGACCTCTTCGTCACCAACCCCGAGCGTCTGCGCAAGGGCATCGAGCTGCACGTAGCAAACGCCCTGCTGGTCAAGGTGAACCAGATCGGTTCGCTGACCGAGACCTTGGATGCCGTGGAAGAGGCACACCGCAATGGTTACCGCACCATGACCTCTCACCGTTCCGGCGAGACCGAGGACACCACCATTGCTGACCTCGCGGTTGCTACCAACTCCGGCCAGATCAAGACCGGTGCTCCTGCTCGTTCCGAGCGCGTGGCGAAGTACAACCAGCTCCTGCGCATCGAAGAGGATCTCGACGATGCAGCAGTGTACGCGGGTCGTTCCTCCTTCCCCCGTGCTTCCTTCTGAGAAGAACGCACTGATACGCTCCTAGAAGCGTGAAGAAGGGTGGGTGACGAGAAATCGTCACCCACCCTTCTTTGTGCGATCCGCCCCTCATTTGTTACCACGCGAGTTTTAGAGTCGACCCGAGTGCCCGATGTAAGGCACCATAGGGACATGGCTCAGAAACCGAAAAAGGGACGACCGGTCGTTCCAGGCGCCCGCAGGCGGCGTAGTGTCTCTGAGCCCGATGCGCAGCGTCGGCCTCGGCAAGGAAGTCGAAATCCTCTGCGTTCTTCTGCGGCAGGCTCACAAGCCTCAACATCAGCGAGTTCTTCTCGCCCGCAAGGCGGAAGGAAGGAAGAACGAACGGCCCGGACGCGTTCTTCTGCTGCGGCAACAGCGCAGCGCCCGGCCTCCCTGTCCTTTGGTGGAATCGAGATCTCTCTGAGGATCTTGGGCCTTCTTCTTTTGGGTGCGCTCCTTGCACTTCTTCTGGTTCCCTCATTTATGCAGCTGTGGAGCCAAGAACGCGAACTGTCTGCGATCAAAAACAAGGTTCAACAGACGCAGGCAGATAACGAAGCCAAACGTCAGCAACTTCAACTTTGGTCGAATCCGCAATACATTGCTTCTCAGGCGCGGGAGCGTTTGGGCTACGTCAAGCCCGGAGAAACTCAGTATTCGGTTCTTGATCCAGGCAAGGACTATCAGGATCAGGCTCAGGTTGCTGCCGCGCGTGAAGCTGGACCGGCTCGCCCGTGGATCCAAGTTCTATCACTCACCGTTGAAGAGGCAGATCACCCAACGGGGAATATTCAAACCGCTCAGACTGCGGGGGGCAATTCTTCGCCCTCTCCCAGTGAGACCCCGCAGCCCAGCGAAACGGCGGGTACGGAGCAGGGGAGCAGCGCCTCGCAAACTCCAAGCTCACAGGGGTCAGGAAACTAACTTCCTCTTCAACGCTCACGCTGAGAGTGAGGCCTCGCATAGTGGGCATTTTCATCCCGCATGAACTGTGCAGGTAGCAGCCGATTTCGTGTCTTTTTTCATTGGGCTTACTGCCGTCATATGCGAGCGATCGAGTAAAATAAACCGGGTTTATTCGAAAGGTGAGGAATGATGAGCGCCATTACGCCGGCGAGCGACGCCGATCTTCAGGTCCTTGAAGAACAATTGGGACGCGTTCCGCGCGGCGTTGTTGGGATCGCAGCCCGATGCGCGTGTGGAAAACCCACGGTTGTGGCAACTGCGCCTCGTCTTGAAGACGGAACGCCTTTCCCCACGACTTTCTACCTGACCAGCCCCGGTGCTGTCCGTGCGTGCTCGACCTTGGAAGCAACCAAGGTGATGGAGGAATTCAATCAGGACCTTGCCGAAGACGAGGAACTGCGTGCGGCCTACCAGCATGCCCATCAGGCCTACATCGCAGCGCGCGAGGAATTGGGCGCGCAGTTGAAACTTGATGTGCCTGAAATTCACGGGGTTTCTGCTGGCGGAATGCCAACCCGCGTCAAATGCCTGCACGCTCTGGTTGGACACGCATTGGCTGCCGGGAGGGGCGTGAATCCGATCGGGGACCGCGCGCTGGATATGATGAGTGAGCGCGGCCTGTGGGACCCGGCCGCCTGCACCTGCTGACTGACAACACGAGTAAGAAAGAATGAGATCATGACGCGGGTAGCGGCAATTGACTGTGGAACGAACTCAATTCGACTTTTAGTGGCCGATGGAGTGCTCAAAGGTAATGCCATTGCGCTGAGCGATCTGACGCGCCAGATGCGCATTGTCCGCCTTGGACAGGGTGTTGATCGTACGGGACGACTGGCTCCCGAGGCGATCGAGCGGACACTGACCGCAGTGCGCGAGTACAAGCGAATGATTGACAATCTGGAAGCCGAAGAGATTCGTTTTGTCGCAACCTCTGCAATGCGCGATGCGGAAAACCGCGATGAATTCATTGAACCTGTGAAGGAAATTTTGGGCGTTTATCCCGAGGTTGTCCCCGGAACCGAGGAAGCCGCTCTGTCCTTCGCTGGTGCAGCCAGTGGCGTCGTTGGCCAAGAACGCGGCAAGGTCCTTGTCGTTGATATCGGTGGAGGCTCGACCGAAATGGTCGTGGGAACTCTGGGAAAGGGAGTTACCGAGGCTTATTCGGCAGATATGGGCTCAGTCCGCGTGACGGAGAAGTTCTTCGCGTCTTGTGCGAGCGACCAACCGATTCCCGACGGGGTGCAGGCGCAGGCAAGTGAGTGGATTGATGCTCGCCTTGACGAGGCCGAGGAGGTCGTTGATTTTTCCTCGGTCCGCGCCGTAGTTGGTGTCGCCGGCACCATCACGACGATTGCTGCGCACGCTTTGGGTTTGAGTTCCTACCAGCCCGAGAAGATTGATGGTGCTTTCTTGAGCCACGAGGCCACCGATTCCTCTGTGCGTTTTATGCTTGAGCAACCTCTTGCTGTGAAGGCAGCTCTGGGCTTTATGCCTGAGGGGCGTGCTGACGTTATTGCAGGCGGAGCGCTCATTTGGAAACGCGTTATGGATCGCGTGACTCTTCGCTGTGAGAGTAGCGGACACGAAATCGCGGGCGCGTTGGTCTCAGAACACGATATCCTTGACGGTATCGCACTTTCGATGCTCAATCATCGATAGTGGGCTGTGCCCCCATAGCCCAATTGGCAGAGGCAACCGACTTAAAATCGGTGTGTTGTCGGTTCGAGTCCGACTGGGGGTACTCAATAGAACAGGAACCGAGGGAAAGGAAACTGACATGTCAAACCCCGTGTTCTCAAAGATGGAGCGCGATTGGTCGCGCGCTGATTCGACTCCCGCTGGTTACCCGACAATGCCGGGCTATCAACCAACGAATGCTCAGCCTTCTGGAACAGCAGTGCTGGACCCGCAGCGCTACCCCTATGCTCAGCAACAGGCCTCGGCGCAAACTTCTGCGCAGAACCCCTACGGTGCGCCAAGCGGAGCCCCGGCGGTTGATCCTTCGGCCTACGCCGATATGCAAGCCGCATACCAGGCGCCCTCTGCAGATGCTGTTGACCGCGGTCGCATGACCTACGATGATGCGCTGATCAAGACGGGCATTACCTTCCTGGTCCTGCTTTTGGGTGCAGCCCCGGCATGGATTCTGACGCTGGCAAGTCCGCTTCTGGGACTCGGTCTTGCCGTTATTGGCGGCTTGGTTGCCTTCATTCTTGCTATGGTCAATAGTTTTTCCAAGACCATTCGCCCCGCACTGGTGATTGCGTATGCCTTTGCTGAAGGGCTGACTTTGGGTGCTATTTCGGCCTTTATGGAAATGGAATACCCGGGTATCGTCGCTCAGGCATTTATCGCAACCGTTGTGGTTACCGGCCTGACGCTGGTACTTTTTACCTCCGGTAAGGTTCGTAACTCGCCCAAGCTCATGAAGTTCACGCTGATTGGCATCTTCGGTTTGCTGATCACCCGCATTGCGAATGCGGTGATGGTTGCCTTTGGCTTGATGGCACCGATTGATTCGATGTACATCATGGGTATTCCGCTGGGAATTGTTGTCTCAGTGGTTGCTGTTTTCCTTGCGGCGATGAGCCTCATTAGTGATTTCGATACCGTGAAGCAGGGCGTTGAACGAGGCGCGCCCGCAAAGTTCGCGTGGTACTGCGCGTTTGGCATCATGGTGACGGTTGTCTGGATGTACATGGAAATTCTGCGCATCCTGGCAATTCTGAATCGCCGATAAACTTGTTTGACGTTTGACGTTTGACGTTTGAAAGGGGCCGTCCTCGAATAGAGGCGGCCCCCTTTCTATGCGCAGTACATTTTTCCGCCGCTCACCGAATGCGTCCTACGAGTCTGAATATGCCTGTCTCTCCAGTGAATCCGGGTTGATCGCTGGGGACATTTGTGCAATTTAGGGAACGCGTGTTCTATCCCGCGCGCCTGGGTTCTGGGAATGTTTAACTAGAGCGTCACCATTTTTCCCCACTGTGATTCCCCAAGGAGGAACCATGGAAAACGTGAACGTCAGCGGCGAATTTGGCCGCAAGCCCACTTTGGAATTTACCGACTCAACCCCCAGCGATGAACTGCTGGTTGAGGTTCTTCATGAGGGCGATGGTCAGGTTGTTGAACCCGGCGATACGATCCACTGCCACTACCTGGGTCAGGTATGGGATGGCAATGTTTTCGATAATTCCTATGATCGCGGCGCACCCCTGAGCTTCCAGATCGGCGTCGGCATGGTGATCCGCGGATGGGATGAAGGGCTGATCGGACAGCGCGTCGGATCTCGCGTTCTGCTGTCGATTCCTTCTGAATATGGCTACGGTTCCCGTGGTGTTCCCCAGGCGGGAATTCGCGGCGGCGATACGCTAGTCTTTGTCACCGACATCCTCGGTGTCTCCTGATTGTGAACGATAGACAAGGCAAGGTATGAGCGAGAACGAAACACCGCGTACTCACGGTTCTTCCCAGCAACCAGATCGGGGGCATGGAGAGGAAAATGCGGGGAGCTCAGGCCTTGCCTCGTCGCTTTTTAAATCCCTGGATGAGCTGCGACGCCGCGTGAGCGATCAGCGGCGCGCAGTTCAGTCCTCGGCCCCCGAGAAAGCCCCTGCTTCTGCTGCCAGCGACGCTTCGCCTCGTGATGCTGCCGAGGCCGTTCCGTGGTCCTTGCGCGTGGGCGCTGCGGTTGCGTGGCGTGCGATTGTCGTTGCGGCTGCCGTTGGGCTGCTGCTGTTTGGGATGACCTTTGTCTATGGAATTATTGTCCCCGTCGCCGTAGCCATGCTCTTGGCGGTGTTCTTGAGTCCCTTGGTGTCGTGGCTACACCGAAAGCTGCATTTCCCGCAGGCTCTGGCTGCTCTCAGTGGCCTACTTGCAACTTTGCTCGTTGTTGGTGCGGCGCTGTCGACGGCTGGCGCTCAGATTTTGAACCAGGTTCCATCGCTGCTGACGCGTGCGAATGAAGGCGTATCCGCGCTTTTAACCTGGTTACGAACCAACCCAATGGGCCTTAATACCTCAACCATCGATTCCCATCTTCAAAACCTCCAATCCGAGGTTGTCGCGTGGGTTCAATCCCATGCCCAGACCTTGGTCTTTGGTGCCTTCAATGCCACTTCCTCTGCAATTTCATTGGCCACCGGCTCGGTGATTGCGCTGTTCTGCTTGTTCTTCTTCCTCAAGGACGGGCGTGAGATCTGGGTCTGGTGCGTCTGTCTGCTTCCCAAGGGTGCGCGCGAACCCGTTCACGAGGCCGCAATCCGTGGTTGGGCCTCGATGGGTGGCTATGTGGTTGGACAGATGCAGGTCGCCGCGATTGATGCCTTGAGTATCGGTATTGGTGCTTACTTCCTCGGTGTTCCCTTGGTCATCCCGATTATCGTTTTGGTCTTCTTTGGGTCTTTTATCCCGATTCTTGGCTCGTTGTTCTCGGGAATTATTGCCGTCCTTGTCGCGGTGGTTGATCAAGGATTTACCGTTGGTTTGATCATGCTGGTGATTATTCTGGTCGTCCAGCAAGTCGAAGGGAATCTGCTGCAGCCGCTTCTTATGTCCAACGCGGTCTCCTTGCACCCCTTGGTTGTTTTACTCGGTGTGACAGCGGGATCGATGGTTGCCGGAATTACCGGTGCAATCTTCTGTATTCCTCTTATCGCCTTCATTAATTCCGTGGTCCTGTACCTACATGGCCACGATCCTGAGCCATCATTGGCGACGAAGATTGATCGTCCCGGAGGTGCTCCCGGAACCCTTGATGCGATGATCGCTCATTCCTATGGGGAGGATCTTCCCCTCCTTGCAGGGGATGAAGTTGATGCACACACCTACGCCGTGGATGAAGAGCTCAGCGAACGTATGGTTACTGCCGGAAGTGCGGAGCCGGGCGATACTGTAGGGATGCGTGTCGCCGAAGAGATCGCAGAGAGCACCAAGGCTGGTGAAGAAGAGAACGAATAGTGCGATACGACTTTGCGTGAGCACGTTGTTCTGATTGCAAGCGTAAAACTGTGGGGCTCCAGAGTTGAACTCTGGAGCCCCACAGTGCGTTTGGGTTTACTTAGCCGACGAAAGGCTTCGCGTCCAAGATCTCAACGGTGATCTCGCGGCCGTTGGGGGCCTCGTATGTCAGGGTGTCACCCTTGCGGTGTCCAATGACTGCGGCGCCCAGCGGAGCCTGCGCGGAGAAGACCTGTACACCCAAGTCGCCACCGGCGTCACGTGAGCCCAGAAGGAACTTCTGTTCGCGGCCAGCAACCATAGCAGTGACAACCATTCCGGGCTCAACAATGCCGTCATCGGCGGGAGTTTCGCCGACCTGTGCATTACGCAGCATCTCTTCCAAGCTCTGAATGCGAGTCTCATTCAAGGACTGTTCGTTGCGCGCAGCGTGGTAACCGCCGTTCTCGCGCAGATCGCCTTCTTGGCGCGCGGCGTCAATAAGACGCGCGATTTCGGGGCGGCGTACCTCGACGCGCTCCGTCAGCTCCGCCTGGAGCTTGTCATACTGGGCTTGGGTCAGCCACTGGGTATCAGCCATTACTTTGCCTCCGACATATGTCGATGAATATCGACGTGTTCTTAGACTCTACAGATTTGACAGCCTACCAGCCTTAAGGGTGCTGCGGGCGTATTTGCGCTATCTGTGGAAAAAGAATTACAAGACAGCGAGATACACGGCTACGCAGTGGCATGCCCACGCGAGCACGGTGCACAGGTGGAAGATCTCGTGGAAGCCAAACCAACGCGGTGAAAGGTCTGGTTTCTTCGTCGCGTAGACCACTGCTCCGATTGTGTAAAGAATTCCGCCTGCAAGAAGCAGCCACACAATCACAGTGCCACCCAAGGCCCAAAACTGCGGTAGATACCAGACCGCAACCCATCCCAGAGCGACGTAGATCAGTGTTGCCAGCCAGCGCGGTGCGGTCGGCCAAAAGAGGTTGAGCAAGATCCCCAGGAGTGCTCCTCCCCAGACGATGGACAAGATTGTCACTGCTTGGTCATGGGGGAGGATTGCGATGGACAGCGGGGTGTATGTTCCTGCTATCAGAAGGAAGATGTTTGAGTGGTCAAGGCGGTTCCACACGATTTCCCAGCGCGGGGACCAATAAAAGCGGTGGTAGAGCGCAGAGATTCCAAAGAGAATCAACGAGGCCGCAAGGTAGATTGCGGACCCGCCTTTGGTTGCGCCGGTGGGCGCAAGGCAGGTGAGGACAATCGAGGCCGCCAAAGACAGCGGTGCCGCGACAAGGTGAATCCAACCCCGCAGGTGGGGCTTAACCGATACCTTTTGTCCGGGAAACCACTGGATGGGTTTGAGGGAAGCGATTTTCATGAGTGCCTCCACGAAAGATCAACCTACGCATGCGTAACTTACTACACCGTAGGGTACGCCAATTTAAAGGGAAAGGCAGCAGTCTTCCGCTGATTGTGAACAGTGAAACTGAATGTTTGCATAAGGAACAAATATGCGATGAGCGTCATATTCGCGATACTCTTAACCCATGTTGACGCGCTCACGCGTGGAAGGGTTTAGCAGTGTCACAGTGGAATGTGCTTTATGACGTCTATGAAAAGCGCCTCCGTGCGTCTTTGGTGGGACGACCTATTCCTCGTCACGTTGGCGTGATTTTGGATGGCAATCGTCGCTGGGCTAAATCGATTGGCTTCACCGCGTCCCAGGGGCACCGTGTTGGTGCAGGGAAGATCACTGAATTCTTGGGTTGGGCCGAAGAAGTCGGCGTTGAGATCGTCACCTTGTGGATGCTTTCGACAGATAATCTATCCCGTCAAAGTGATGAGCTCTCTGAGCTGCTCGCGATCATCTCTCAGGCTGTTTCGGCATTGAGCCAGGCCGGTAAATGGCACCTGCGAATTGTCGGTGACCTTCGACTGCTTCCTGAAGATATTGCCAATTCTCTTCGACAATCTGCTCAGGAAAGTCCCTCAAAGAGCGCTCTGAGCGTCAACATCGCGGTTGGCTACGGTGGCCGTCATGAGATTGTCGAGGCCGTGCGTGAGGTGATCCGTGACGCTGGGCAGCGGGGTGAAAGTCTTGAAGAACTTGCTTCGCGTTTGAAGGACTCGGATATTGCCGAACACCTGTATACCGGCGACCAACCTGATCCGGATCTTGTCATTCGAACCTCTGGCGAACAGCGACTGTCGGGGTTCATGATTTGGCAGTCTGCACACTCTGAGTTTTATTTCTGCGAAACCTATTGGCCTGACTTTAGGAAGATTGATTTCCTTCGCGCACTTCGTGCCTATGCGCAAAGAGAGCGGCGGATGGGGAAGTAGCTCCCTGGTGTGAAGGCTTCAGCTTGATACAGCGCGGGGGTGCGGATCAAAAGATCCGCACCCCCGCGTCTTTCACAGCCAAGTGATTGGAGAGACTTAGGCGAGGAACTCAGCAAGCTCCGACAGCCACGGTGGGTTCGCACCCGCACGAGAGACCGTAATATCACCGATCGTTGCCGCGCGCTCCAAGATGAAGTCGACCTTCGAGGCATCCAAATCACGCAGAGCGGGACGCGACATGGCACCCACCAAACCAAGCGACCACAGGGCGTCGATCAGGCCTCCCATGAAGGAATCACCTGCACCGACGGTGTCTTCAACCTTGACATCTCCCGCGGGGATAGAACGGCGAACACCATTTGAGGTAAATGCCGCTGCGCCATCCTTGCCCTTTGTCACAACGATCAGCGAGGGACCTGCGGTGAGCCAATCGCGCACGACATCGTCGATCTCGCGACCGTTGGTGAGCCACGCGATATCTTCGTCGGAAACTTTGACGACATCGGAGATACCGATGAACTTATTGACGGTTGCCAATGCTTCTTCGGGTGTTCCCATGAGAGCGGGGCGAGCATTGGGGTCATAGGTGATGATGGCGTGCTGGCGCGCAGTGACCATTGCATCCAAAACGGCGTGTGCGCCCGGTTCGATCACTGCAGCAATGGAACCGGAGTGGACGATTCGAGCCTGGGTGGATACGGCGATCGGGCTATTTGGACACCAATCAAGATCAAAGGTGTAGGTTGCCGCGCCCTTTTCGTTGAGCTTTGCGAGTGCGGTTGGTGTGTGGTCAGCACCGAAGGACTCCTCGGTGATGACAACGTGCGAGGCAGTGAAGTGATCTTCAAGGATGTCGCCACGTTCATCGTGTGCCAGCCATGTTTGCAGGCCAACGTTACGACCCAAGCGCCCGAGCGTCATTGCGACGTTAGCCGGTGAGCCTCCGGGGATCTCGGCGACTGCGGTAGGGCTATCCGCGGGGACCACGATATCCATCAAGGCTTCTCCGATGGAGAGGATGTGGGGGTCGGTTGCGAGGTCCATGTTTCCTCCTGTTTCCAGACCACTTCGGCTGGTTTCCTCGAACAATTGACGTTCTCAGTCTAACCAATCTCTGGGGGCCTGGGCGACGGAGAATTAATTTTCTGTTCCCTGTTCCATCCGTTGGGTTGCCGCATCCAAAATCGAGCGACAGCGGGTGGCGAGGGCTTCGCCGCGTTCCCACATGGCAAGTGTGTCTTCTAGGGGCGCCTGTCCGCTTTCCAGCGTCTTCACGATGGTGATTAATTCATCGCGTGCTGCTTCATACGACAGGGATTCCGGTGCTGGGAGCGTGTTTTCTGCCATGTGATCCTCCAAGTTGGGTGGGTGTTTTGGGTGAGAAGGTAGGACGGGTTATTCGTTTGCTGGTGCTGCGCTATGTGTTGCTTGGGTGGAGCCAACGACCTGGGCAACCAAGCGGCCTGAGGCAAGGATGCCTTCGACCAAGGTGCCTTTTGGAACTTGCGAGGCGTCGCGAACCAATTCGCCAGAGGGAAGCTTGAGCATGGAGTAGCCGCGTTCCAAAGTAGCCTGCGGTGAAAGAGCGCGCAGCGTTGCCGAGGCTTGAACGATTCCCTGGCGTTCCTCGCTTAGTCGGCGTTCAATCCGGGAACGCAAATTTGTTACCGCTGAATCAATGAGGGTGCGATGAGGTTCCAGCGTTGCTGCCGGCGTGAGGAAGATAGGGCGCGAAACAACAAGATCCAAATGATGGCGTTCTTGTGTCAGTCTGCGCTCGATTGCATTGCGCATTGCTTGAGAAGCACCAGCTAGACTCTCAAGCTCTTGGGCAAGGTCAGGAACAATGCGCCGAGCAGCATCCGTCGGAGTCGATGCGCGGAAGTCTGCCACGTAATCCAAAAGTGGTGCATCGCCCTCATGCCCGATTGCCGACACCAGGGGAGTGGAGGCGGCTGCAGCGGCACGTACCAAGGCCTCGTCAGAGAAGGGAAGAAGATCCTCAACGGAACCGCCGCCTCGGGCAACAACAATCACGTCAACTTCAGGGATTTGATCGAGCTCGGCAATGGCGTCGCTGACCTCACGCACCGCGTACTGGCCCTGGACCGCAACCTCGCGGACTTCGAAACGCGCAGCGGGCCAGCGTGCACTTGCATTCACAATGACGTCATCTTTTGCCTTCGCATTTCGCCCGCACACAAGCCCAATGACGCGCGGTAAGAAAGGAAGGGGTTTCTTACGTCGTTCATCGAAGAGGCCTTCGGCTGCAAGTTTCTGGCGCAAGCGTTCAATTTGAGCCAATAGATCGCCAAGACCTTGAAGGTGAACCTCGGCAGCTTGGAGGTTCAAGCTGCCGCTGCGTTCCCAAAAAACGGGCTTGACGCGCGCGACGACTTTGACACCTTCTTCAAATCCTGCACCGACTGCAGAAATGACATTCGGGAAAGCCGTAACGGTCATTGAGGTGTCAGATTCGGTGTCGCGCAGGGTGAAAAACGCCATGCGCGAGCCCGGACGCGGGTTGTATTGGACGACCTGACCTTCCACCCAGAGCGAAGACATTCGGTCAACGTAGATCTTGATGTTCTGCGTGAGTCTGCGCAGTGGCCACGGGTTTTCGCGCGTCGTATCAGCAGCTTTAGCTGCGGGGGGCATGTTCTCAGGCACGAAATAAGCATGACACAGGCCGGGGGCATTTGCGTCCAGACTGGGAAGGAAAAGCAATTATGGTTCGCAGATGCACATAGCGGCCTGTACGGTTGATCTATGACTCATGACGACACCCTTCGTAATAGCGAAAGCGATTCCCGCGTTGAAGGTGGGAAGATCCTGCTCGCAGCGCCTCGTGGATATTGCGCGGGTGTTGATCGCGCAGTTGATGTCGTTGAAAAAGCTTTGGATCTTTACGGTGCGCCCGTCTATGTCCGTAAAGAAATCGTTCACAATAAGTTTGTCGTCGAATCTTTGACGAAGCGCGGAGCGATCTTTGTTCAAGAAACCGATCAGGTTCCTGAAGGCGCACGTGTGGTGTTCTCTGCTCACGGGGTTTCGCCCGAAGTTCATGCGGTTGCAGCCCAGCGCCACCTCGCAACAATCGATGCGACCTGTCCGCTGGTGACGAAGGTGCACCGAGAGGCCGTGCGTTACGCAAAGGACGACTACGACATCATCTTGGTTGGCCACGAAGGTCACGAAGAAGTTGAAGGTACTTTTGGCGAAGCTCCCGAACACATTCAAGTGGTTGGAACGCCTGAAGAGGTTGACAATTTGGTCGTTCGCGACCCCGAGCGCGTTGTGTGGATTTCGCAGACGACCCTTTCTGTTGATGAGACGCGTCAAACAGTCGATCGTTTGCGCCAGCGTTTCCCCAAACTTGTTGATCCGCCTTCAGATGACATTTGCTACGCGACGCAAAATCGTCAGGGGGCCGTGAAGGTCATTGCCCCTCAGGTCGATGTCATGGTTGTTGTGGGCTCAGCGAATTCCTCGAACTCGGTACGTCTGGTTGATGTTGCCGTCGAATCGGGTGTTCCCGCTGCGTATCGCATCGATAAGGCAGAAGAGCTTCAGGAAGAATGGTTCGCAGGTGCGAAGACCGTAGGCTTGACCTCGGGTGCGTCAGTGCCGGAAATCCTTGTCCGAGATGTGATTGCCTGGCTTCAGGAACGTGGTTTCCCAACTGTTGAGGAAGTTCGAACTGAGACGGAGACGACGACCTTCGCTCTTCCCCGTGACCTACGTTCAGATTTGAAGAAGGCCGGACAGATCGATGTTCGCCCGCATGCGCGTCGCACCGCCGGCCCTGATCACACCAGCTGAGCGACATTTCACCCGCTTATGCGCATACTTTCTAGGCGCGGGCGAACGGGAGTGCGGCCTCGTCGGATAGGATAGGGGCGTGTCTTTAACTATTGGTATCGTCGGCCTGCCCAACGTTGGCAAGTCCACCCTGTTTAATGCTCTGACCCGCGCGACTGTTCTGGCTGCGAACTACCCCTTCGCAACCATCGAACCGAATGTGGGTGTCGTTCCGCTTCCCGATGCGCGTTTGAACAAGCTCGCCGAGATCTTCGGTTCTCAGCGCATCATTCCCGCGACCGTTTCTTTCGTTGATATCGCGGGTATTGTGCGTGGTGCGTCTGAGGGTGAGGGCTTGGGTAACCAGTTCCTTGCGAACATTCGCGAGGCCGACGCCATTTGCCAGGTGACGCGTGCCTTCTCCGACCCCGACGTTGTGCACGTTGATGGCAAGGTCGATCCTGAATCGGATATTGAAACCATTAAGACCGAGCTGATCCTGGCTGACATGCAGACGCTTGAGAAGCAGATCCCGCGTCTGGAAAAGGAAGTTCGCGGCAAGAAGACCGAGGCAATTGTCTTGGAAACTGCGCGCGCGGCAATGGAACTGCTCGAACGCGGCGAGCTGCTCAGCGGTCCCGCGGGTGCAAAGCTTGACCAGGATGCATTGAAGTCCTTCCAGCTGATGACCTCCAAGCCTTTCATCTTCGTGTTCAACATGGATGCCGAAGAAATGGACAATAAGGAACTGCAGGAGGAGTTGCGTTCGCTTGTTGCCCCCGCTGAAGCGATTTTCTTGGATGCGCAGTTTGAGTCCGAGCTTGTTGAGTTGGACGAGGACGACGCTCGAGAAATGCTGGCTGAGTCCGGTCAGAGCGAATCCGGCTTGGATAAGTTGGCGCGAGTTGGCTTCGATACCCTTGGTCTGCAGACCTATCTGACCGCTGGTGAGAAGGAAGCGCGCGCTTGGACGATTCACAAGGGTGACACCGCTCCTAAGGCTGCCGGTGTGATCCACACGGATTTCGAAAAGGGCTTCATCAAGGCTGAGATCGTCTCCTACGATGATCTGATCGAGGCCGGTTCCATGGCTGCAGCAAAGGCTGCCGGCAAGGTCCGTATGGAAGGCAAAGACTACGTGATGCAGGACGGCGATATCGTCGAATTCAGGTTTAATGTTTAATCACTCCTGAATGGGGCAGTGGCCGGGTCGCTTAGGGGCGGCCCGGCTTTGCTGTTGTGGCGGATCGCAGCGATGAGTGCTACAAAACCAGAATTTTCCTTGTTGTTAAGCATGCAAATCTAAGTTTGACAGCTTAGGCTGTATTGAATCATCAGACCAAAGGGGGTATGGAGTGGAAGCATCGAGTATTCGGATTCAACGGGTAGTGGATGCAGCAAATCGGCACGCGGAATCACTGCGCGAGCCGGCTCTTCTCGTAAGTCTCCATTGTGCTATTGGGAAATTGCCTTCCGGCTGAGCTGATGAACCTGGGAAGAAAAAATCCGCTTTGCGATTTTGGGGCGTCGTGCGGGGGTGTTCCTGAGTGACTGGAACCCGCGATAAGTGTGAATTTCGCTGAGAAGCGTTCAGCTCAAAAGCCGTTTAAAAAGAAAGGTTCTTGTGATGAATTCTCACATAAATCGTTTTAGTGAAGAAAAGATTCGCGAAGTGCTTGAAAATGCTTACAAAACGCACTTACATTATGCGCCACATTTAGCAAGAGTGATCTGGAATCGCTATGTTGAAGCTGTATTTGATGCTAATTTATCTGAAATTGAAAAGCTTAGAGAAATTAAAAAGCTTAGAAATGAGATCGAGGAATGTGAAAATCTTGCGCTCAAGGAATTTTGTTCTGTACTGGAAAAGATCGAACCAAGAGCTGCTTTAGAATTGCTGTATGGAGAATGTAATGATCGGTTTGCGGAGTTTATTGCGCCAAAGGGAAGTTATTTCTTTTCTCTCGGGCAATGCGCTTGGTTAATTGGGATATTTGGAAGTGGGCAGAATAGCTCGCAACAGGACGCATTGAAGGCGTATAACAAGTACGTACGTTGGCTTGCAGCACATCTCATGAAAATCCACATAGACTTGCGTCTAGCCAATGATGATGAGGGCTCTGCTTCTAAAGCTGTGATTCGGCTTGAGTTGAATAGGATCGTAGAACCGGAAACTCGGATGATGTGGATTTCCTCCGAAATTACAATTTCCGCCGGAAGATGGGCGGAAGAAAACTCAGAAATTTGTGGGATTTCAAGTATTTTTAACACTAAGGTTGCTGAGCGGATTAATAAAAATGTTGAAGATGCTCTAAAAATGTCTCGTGATGCGGCGGCGAATAAATTGAGCTCAGTTCCTATGTCTTTCAGTGCTGCTCTATTGTCCGAGATTCCTTGTGAGTTGATAAAACAGCTAACTGCTTCGCACCGTTCAATTTCGCCGAATAATGTTCGCGATGTTATCAATAGTGATGAAATGAAATTTCATCCCTTTGTGAAGATTGATGGTGTGTATAGAGTTCTGCAACGGGCTTGTTGGTTGTCTCAGCGCGAAGATGCATTGTTGGGTCTTTGTGTGTGGCACAGCCATCAAGATGTTCGTGGCAAAGTGTTTGAGGACGTTGCTGCTGTTTTGCTTAATAAATGGGGGCCTTTCGATGTTGATTGGTCTTCGTCGGTTGATTTGATAAGTGCTCAGAGTGGTAAGAAGCGTGATGATGTTGACGTGTTCGGCATGTCTGCCGACTGCGTTTTTATTGGCGAATGTAAAGCTAATCGCCTCTCGCAAAATAATATGAGCGCGATTTGCAATTTTGAGTCAGTTGTTTTGGATAAGGCTGTTTCGCAGTTGAGCGCAAGAGTTGCACACTGGAAAGAAGAGTGGCGGCCATCCGATGCCGAATCAGAATATGCTAGTGATGCGGTCGGCTTCGTCGTGACTTTTTCAAGCTATGGAGGATTACTGTGGAATGCTACTGCTATTGAGGTGGCAGGCGAGAAGGTTCAACTGAAATTTTCTATTTTTCCGCTATACTCTCTCGTGTTGGCTGTTGCAGCGCTGAAGACTGCCGCTCAGTTAAAGGGATATTTAAACTCTCGTTTGGATGCAATGGTGCGAGGCGTGATCAATTCTGATGAGCTTGAACATTTGTTTGCGTATTTGAGTGATGTGAATAAAAGGCTTTGTGATGTGCCTGCTTCGGCCACTGTGCTTCCTCGTCAATATGAGTTGACTGTAGAAGAAGGTGCTTATATTGATCCTCGAAAATATAGAAATTCGAGGAATTGGAAAAATCGGTATGTTTCTGAGCTGTTTAAGTATTCTGTACCGGTCACACCGCCTGTTTGATCGCACGCACTATAGGCATCTTTAGAGCTTTTTCGATGCGAATGTGAGCGGCTTTGGAGGGTTGCTTGTTGTGGTAGCTGCTGGGGTCGCGAGAGTCCAGTTTGACTTTGTATTTGTAAATTATGCTTGCATGTGTAGCAGTACTGGTCGGCACAACGCCTGATTGTGAAGATCGGTCCTATCCTGGTGCGGGAGGGTTCTATGCGATTGATAATCGACGTTGAAGACGAGTCGCTTACGCGCGCTGCTGCCCTCACTGGAATGGATGACCATGCAGCGCTGATTCGGCGCGCTCTCGAGCTTCTGGTACGCATTAAAAGCGGGCGGCAGCTGTTGTGCTCTTGGTGGAAGTGACCGAGATGCTGTGCCTGCTCCACGTCGGCGTGTGTGATGCTTTTGGGTGTGAGCCCGACGGGATTCCTGAGACCTGCGTTTGGGGGAGTATAGGCATGATATAGGAACGGGAGGAAACCGATGTCTGTTGCAACAGTTGCTCCGATTCACCCGGGCGAAGTCCTCATGGAAGACTTCATCGAAGGCTTCGGAATTACGCAACACAAGCTCGCCGTCGCTATCGGTGTTCCGCCCCGTCGTATCAATGAAATCGTCCATGGGAAGCATAGGATCACGGCGGATACCGCGATGAGGCTGTCCCGCTACTTCGGCACAACCCCAGGGTTCTGGATGAACCTGCAGATGCGCTACGAACTCGACTGTGCCGAAGATGCGCTGGGGGGATACATCGTCCCTCTCATGACTGTGGGAGTCGCTTGAGTCGACGGAGGCTGATAAGGCAGTGGCCCGGTCGCGCGCGGGAGAGACGTAGCTGCTTGGTAGCCTTTTCTGTGGAGAAATGGCTCAAATAGGAAGTTGCAATGTTGACGGGTATGAGAGACATGGTTCGTTTTCAGGGGCGAGTCAGGCGCTTGCCGGTGCTGTATGCAATACAGCTTGTGGGCTGCGGGCGTCATCGAGTTCGTCGGAGCCTTGGTACTGTTGTTCGTCTACTCTGCGATATCTAAGGGTGGAGCGGGAACAACGAATCAGGATGCTGTCAACGAGGAGCTGGGCTCCTCTCTGTTTGGCGGCGAGATCGCTGAAACCATACTCAATGCCATCTTTGGCCCTGGAACTTTGCTCGTCGTGGGGGCTATCGTCTTCGCTATCGCTTTGTATGTTGGTCGCGCATCAGACGAAAAGTTTCAAATGCACCAGAGGTATCCTCGCGTTGCGGATACCTCTGATGTGTCGAAGTATCAGAGATTAGTAGATGTCGTAATTCTCATTCTGACAATTATTCACGCGCTTCCCGCTCTCGCCGTTTCTATTGGCCTGATCCCTGAAATTGTCAACGGCGGCGTACCTGCTCCCGGCGATCCCTGGTACATGTCTCGTTATGGGTCGCTCCTTGCCGCATCATTTTCGGTGCCTACGCCTCCGCTGGGATCTCTTCAGCAATCCTTGTGTTGCTGCGAAGCGGTGGGCGTACCATGCGCTCTTCTATTTCTATCTATTTACCGTGGCTATTGTGATGATGGATAGTCGCTTGCTGGGGGTAACCGGCCTGGGTAAGGCTGTGTTTGTAATGCCCGCGCTTGCACTGTGGCCGCTGATTCGACACCTGAACGTGGGAATCTCAATATCGCGGTCGTGGCGCGGCATTGTTCTTTTTCTGTTACCTCACATGAAATTCCGGTCTCTGCATCAAAATCCAGAACGTCGTTTTGGTGAGCATCAGTATTTCCAGAACCGTCGGCAGGCTGAGAAGTCCGATTGACCATCGCAGAGGTTGGTGCTGACACATCCACCCAATCTACTTTTCCCCTGATGTAGCCTGTGTCGAAATTTATTCCGTAGGTTTGGTTTGTTGCTTTTGCATAGTTGTAGACGCTAATGGGTTTGGTTGAAGCAGTGCAGGTGACTGCCTGTGTTTTCCGTTGGCCCAGGTGCGGCAGGTGGCTTCGTTGCTGGTTGATGCACAGCTTGCGTCGGCTTTGGACACGTCCTTGCCCAGGTCAATAGTAAAGGTTGCGCTGTCGGCACTGTCAGGCCCCAGGTTTGAAAAACGCACCGACTAGGTGAAGGCCTCACCAGATTTTGCTATAGCGGGCATCCCAATGATCTGTGCGGTGGGGTCAACTGTATGGCCAGATTGTTCGCTTCCTACCTCGCCAGGCGTGAGCGCATCCGCAGCATGTGGTGCCTGTACCCAAAAGCGGTGATTAACAGCGCTACAACGCTTACGGCAGTGACAAGGCGGCGTATTGTCAGAGTTCTGGTGAGAGAACCGTTTCTTTTGAATGCAAATGCGCTACCTTTGTTATAATGTGGGGACGCCTAGAATCAGCAGAGAGGTAGACGTAATGCTTGCCGGATACACGATTTCATTGGTGATGCCGTGTCGCAATGAGGCAGAACATCTGCCGCAGCTCATCGCAGAAGTCCCGGATTTTTTTGACGAAATCATCTGCGTGAGTAATAAATCCACCGATTCAACCGTCGAAGTAGGTAAGAGCCTCGAAGAGGAAAACCCTCGTTTCAAACTCTTGCAGGATGATCGAGTGGCCGGAGGAATCGGCTACGGATACGCACACATGACCGGTATTCAATCAGCAACCGGTGATGTCATCGTTTGTGCAGATGCTGACGGGACGTACCCGATTGAGGATACTCCACAGATTCTTGACACTATGAAGGCGCGTAATCTGCGTTTTGTATCGTGTACGCGTTACCCCGACGAAACCATTCCTGCCAAGCTACAACTGGGTGTAAAAATCCTCAATGTTGAGATCGCTCTTCTTTACGGTCTGCGAGTGCACGATTCGCTATCGGGAATGTGGGTATTCCAACGCGCAGTTGTACCTGACCTGCACCTCACCATGGGTGATTGGAATCTTTCTCCGCAGATTAAAATCAATGCCGCTAAGTATTTGGGGGCGGGTTTTGCGGAGTTGAAGATTCAGCAGAAGTTGCGTCAAGGTGAAACAAAGCAGTCCTATTTCAAGACTGGCATGGGACACCTGCTGTGGATCGCGCGTAATCGTTTCGCAGAATCCAAGACTTTGCAGCAAGCTGACTGAATTGCTGTTCCAGTGCCGAAAGTGCATGGCGTCATGGACTTTCGGCACGACGTTTATGTTGTGCCCTTTCGATGGAGAAACTCATGACACGTCAACCGCCCGGGCTGTCTCGTTGGATAAGGACAGCCCTTGTTTCCCTTTTCTCACTTACCTTGGTGACGACTTTTGCTATGAGGAGTCAGCCAAGCTACGCGGAAGAAAACTCTACTTCGGGTGTCGCAGAAGGAGCTGAAACAACTCCGTCCGCTGAGACAGGTGAACACGAATCCGAAGCATCCGACACAGATTCTTCCAATGAGGAAAATGCGCCAACACAACCCTCAAACGACGGACATGAGTCAAGTCTTGGAGAGGACTGGGAATTTCACGTAAATCCCGTGCGGAATAAGACTGTGGGGACAGTGACGATCACGAAGTTTTCTGAGCTGAAAACAGCTCAGAAAGCAGACAGCGTAACTGTGCGTTCCACCCTTTCATATAAGGGCGAAGTAAAGCGCAGCCATGAAGAAAAGAAGAGTCTTGCAGAGCTGAGTGACGGAAAAATTGACTATGATTTTGAAAACTTTGGCCGTCACAGTGTGACTGTGACCTTCCAGAAAGACGGACAAACTGTTCACGAAGCAACAATCCGTGACATTGCGGTTGTCGCGGATGCGTACAACATTGCACCTCTTCCGGCGACTTTGCCCGTTACTTTCTTCTCACTCAGCTTGTGGGGAGAAAAGTCGGTGCGTAAACAAGGCCCGACCATCGCCATGCTTGAACGCACAAACACGTATGACTGGGATCATTTGCCCCAGCCTACGAATGACCAATACGGCGTGTATTCCTTGCCTTTCTTGACTCAAGATCAAGTGAGGAACTATCCGGCAAACCATTGGACAGCTTTCAATAATTTTCACACGTACATGGATGTCATGGTGGACTATGTGCGCGAACTGCACGAGCTTGATCCGCAGTCAAAATTCCATGTGTACACAAGTGACTTGTATACGTCTTTTGTGGTGAAAGCGATTTATGCGAATAAGATTCCGCAGAATAACTACACCCTTACCTTCCTGTCGGATGGAACCTACAGCTACAACCAATTTTCATGGGTGTACGGCGGGGAAAACCCCGAAGCAACACATCAACGCGCAGTTGAGGACTGGAAGGCACTAAAAGCACAGGCGCAAGCGGGGACCGCTGATTTGAGTAAAATTGCTTATCGCATGGATTACTCGACTCTGTGGGCAGCTGTTGACACTGAGGAACATGCCAAGTTCTGTATCGGCAGGAAGAAATTACTCATCTCCCCCAAGGACAACAACGCTTTTGCGACAAAAGTGCAAAACAACTCCAAGGTGGAGCAGATTTCTTTCGGCAACCTTCTGAAAACAAACATTACAACTAGTGACAGTGCGACCCAAGGATTGAAAAAACTCTATAATTTCAACGATGGGTACTTTGCGGATGCGAAAAAAGAAAACCGCAAGGTGATGCTGATTCTTGGCACTAACCTCAATAATGAGCGTAATTTTTCGGACTACGCGCGTCTGCTCAAGACTTATTACGGCGACGAGTATATGTATTACTACAAGGGACATCCTGCAACTCCCACAGACTTGTACCCTGAAAAAGCTCAGCAATTGCGCGATTTGGGGCTGAAAGACGTGGATGCTTCCGTTGCGGCTGAGCTCATTTTGTTCTTCAACCCAGACGTTGATGTTGCAGGCTATGAGTCCACGACTTTTGCCAGTGTCCAGCAGGGACATTCAAAGGCGCTTTTTGGTATCACAAAGGCTGATGCAACCGCGAACCAAGACTCTCCGTATCACGGGATCGACTTCTGGGCGACGCCGATTGAAGGGGCACCTCAAAAAGCTCGGAACTTCTGCCCGGTGGGGGATACCTGTTACTTCGTGGAAGTATCTGATAAGCAGGCGCAGGAACGCCATTATGAATTTGCCGTCTGGGATGCCACTACCTCCGTGCTTATCGTATTGAAAAAGTCCGGTGACGGTTATGAAGAAACCGGTCGCCTGCATGGGCAAGATGCTCCGTCTGTACTGAAATCGGGCACTTACGTAATTCAGTCTGTCCTTGCGAACGACCAAGTCCTTGATGTGTATGCAGGGGCTGGAAACGATGGTGCAAATGTTCAGCTGTACCGTTTCCACGGCTCTGATGCGCAAAAGTGGCGCGTTACTTTTGAGGCGGAGGGGCTGGCGACAATTACCAACGTGTCCAGTGGGAAAGTGCTGGATATTTCAGGCGGTCACGTGTCGGCAGGAACAAACGTTGCACAGTGGACCAATGGGGATAAGAACTGGCAAAAGTGGCGTATCCTTCCCGTTGGGAACGGCATGGTACGCATTGTCTCCGCTGTGAATCCGGAAATAGCTCTTGACGTGTTCGGTGGACGTGCGCACAACGAAGCAAATATTGGCGTGTGGGATGCGAACGGCGGCCTGAACCAAGCCTTCCATATGATTCCCCTTCCCGCGAATGTCCCAGCTGAGAATCAAGCCAACATCGCAGAGGGGTACTACACGATTGCAAGTGCCACAAACGGTGGACGTGGCCTCGACCTTGCTGGCTACAACGCAAATAACGGCGCGAATTTTGTGCTGTGGGATCTGCGCGAATCGGAAAACCAAGTCTTCAAGATCACGAAGGATTCTGACGGATACTACAGGATCGCAAATGCCTGGTCTGGACGCGTCCTGGATTCTCCAGGAGGATCTCCTATCCCTGGCAGCCCCGTTATCCAGTGGGATTCTTCCGCTCGTAACGCAAATCAGAAGTGGGCAATTCGCGAAAAGAATAACGGAACCTACACCCTGCAGAATGTGGGAAGCGGTCTCATGCTTGACTTGCGTTACGGAGATCCCAGCAGCGGGCAGTCCATTGACGTGTACGTGCCAACGGATTCCCAGGGGCAAAAATGGATGATTAAACCGGTATCCTCTTTTGCTGCTTCCGGCATGGATGCTTTGGCACGTGAAAACTGAGCAGCCCTGCAGGATGGGGTGTAGACGATACGTTCACATGCAAATACGGCTTATGGCTTTGATGTGTATGCCTCGTCAAGTGCAGACGGTGCAAACGTGCAGCTCTATTCCATTACCGAGCTCTATTCCATTACCGGCGGCGCGAACCAGAAATGGATAGTGAAGGCTGAAAAAGACGGGATGAGGATTATTTCGGCTCTGTCTTCTTCGCTGGTCCTTGACATCCAAGGAGGAACTGTTCAAAACGAAAGCAGCATTGGGCTGTGGGAGATGCTCTCAAAACATTTCCCACAACCCGTCATGACCCCATACTGATGCCTCCTCTCGCAAGCGTCGCTGGCCTCTTAGATAGGCATTGCACCCAATCGGAACGGGTCGAACACATACCTAATGGGTGTTCGACCCGTTGGGGGCGGAAAAGCGAGAAAAACTAAGCCACAAACCCCGCCTTTTCGGGAGTCGTTCCGAGGCGCGCTGCGATCAGTTTCTTGTCTTCATCTGAGGCCAAGTCTCGTACCCACTCCACGTAAGTTGGCTCATCGACGTGGACCTCTTGCGTGAAGGGATTGCGCTTCTTCGAGACGATCACATACACGTGATGGCCGAAAACCCAGACATTCGCAAGCAGTGCGGCAGCCGAGATGATGAACATAGCGGTTGGGTTGTGAGCGCTGCGGTACGCGAACATCGAGTCCTGCATGAAGTGCGGGAAGGTGAGCACCACGGCCGACCAGAAGGTCAGCGTGTAGGCCCGGTACGGGAGCCATGCGCCTCGCCCAAACTTCATGAGAGCCGGAATCGTACACGCCGCCAGCAAAGCGACGCCCGAATACCAGGCGCGGTCCGCCAAACAGTTGTAGACATACGCGAAATTCCACAGGTCGTAGGCGACGATCCAGCCGATCGTTAGGTCGCCCCAGACGAGTGCGCGCTTCTTGCCCTTGGATACGAAAATCCCGATCCACCCCGAGATCGCGAGCAGATTCAAAATGCCCGCAATTCCGTTCATGATGTTCCATGGGCCTCCCCAAGTGACCATCCCCTGGGAAGTATCCACCCCGTGAATGCCGTAGCACTGAAAATCGCGTACCACGGCCTCGGCAATGTTGACGGAAAGAATCAGCGGCGGAATCAGCAGGTACCAGCGGTTGTGGCGCAGCCTCGGGAATACTTGAAGCGCGACCAAGCACAGCGACCCCGCCAGCGCCGAGTATTGCTTGACGATGGGGAACCAACCTGCCGAAAGACCGAGGCGATCGTCCTGGAAACCGCGCGCGCGGCACTGGAACTGCTCGAAAAGGGCGAACTGCTCAGCGGCCCCGCGGGGGCAAAGCTCGATCAGGATGCACTCAAGTCCTTCCAGCTGATGACCTCTAAGCCCTTCATCTTCGTGTTCAACATGGATGCCGAAGAAATGGACAACAAGGAACTGCAGGACGAGTTGCGTTCACTTGTTGCCCCCGCTGAAGCCATCTTCTTGGACGCGCAGTTTGAGTCCGAGCTTGTTGAGTTGGACGAGGACGACGCTCGAGAAATGCTGGCTGAGTCCGGTCAGAGCGAATCCGGCTTGGATAAGTTGGCGCGAGTTGGCTTCGATACCCTTGGTCTGCAGACCTATCTGACCGCTGGTGAGAAGGAAGCGCGCGCTTGGACGATTCACAAGGGAGATACTGCTCCCAAGGCTGCCGGCGTGATCCACACGGACTTCGAAAAGGGCTTCATTAAGGCTGAGATCGTTTCCTACGATGATCTGATCGAGGCCGGTTCCATGGCCGCAGCGAAGGCTGCTGGCAAGGTCCGCATGGAAGGCAAAGACTACGTCATGCAGGACGGCGATATCGTCGAATTCCGCACGGGGCTTACGTCTAAGAAGTAAACTGGAGGCATGAAGCCGA
>ERZ773057.172-NODE-172-length-30833-cov-4.946195_pt1 | contig 30833 bp, 14 predicted proteins | sample MGYA00580629_ERZ773057 | MGnify/ENA primary metagenome ERZ773057 (study PRJEB29015, sample SAMEA2738143) | human oral metagenome | biome: human oral; feature: human-associated habitat; material: saliva | place: China | collected 2163 ...
CCAAAGGGACCGAATGACTGGCTCCAGCTCAGCGTGTTGCGTGGCGTGAGGGCGGCGTAGGGCAAGCCGCGTGGATCGACCAGGATCCAGCGCGCGTCATGGGTCTTGTCTGCCTTCAGTGCATCGATCATCAGTAACGGCATGCCTTGATGGTGCCACCAGCTGCGCATCAATGGTCGTTGCGCACCGATCTCGGCGTGCAAAAGACCATCCTGATAGTCGTAGAAGGTCCATTGCTTGCCTTCACGACGTGCCACCCGTTCACCGCGGTGGTTGTAGCTGTACTGGATGCTGCGACCATCCTTGTGCGTCATCGACAGGATCTGGCCGCCTGGATGCCAGCGCAGCTTCCAGCCGTTCCATTCCAGTGGCCGGCCGGCTGCGTCGTAGGGAACGTTCTGGTAACGGTGGGTGCCTGGAAGGAAGGAGGCTTCCTGCTTGCGGTCGGCCGATTTCCCCTGCAGCGCTGGCTGATGCGTCCAGCTTGATGCGATGCGGTTGCCACGGTCGTCATGGCGGTATTGCCACTGGCTTTCGCCGACGGTGGCTGCTCCGATGCGCAGCCGTTCGACAAGTTCCTTTTTGTCGGGGGATTGCCATTTGACCCGGGTCAGATGGCCCTGCTCGTCGTATTCGGGGAACTGGCGCTGCAGCAGGGTGTCGTACAGGCGCCAGCGTCCATTTTCATCGTAGCGAATGCGGGTCTGGTTCAGGATGCTGTCGAATGAGGGAGGGCTGGCAAGAATGGCCGTCGCACCTCCGGTCACATGTCCGTAAGGATCGAAAGAGAGCTGGTCCATCAAACCGCTGGCAAGCATGGCGACACGCTGCGGACCGTTCTTGCCATTGCCGCTGTTGGAGTACAGGGGACCATCGAGCCCTGCGGGCAGCTGGAAGTTGGCGGCATGCACGTCAAAGGCACCATCCGAATAGGCTTTGACGCGCAGCGCAGCCCCGTTGGGCAGCATGATTCCGCTGGGGCGCGCATCCCGGCTGTTGTTGGACGGATCGTACTGGAAGCGGGTGACGAAAATCTGATTCTTGCCCGAATCAACCGGATGGATCTCGGCCGTGCGTGCAATCAGCCGGCCGTGGGCATCGTATTCCATCCGCTCGGTCATGGAGGGTGATTCGACCTTGACCAGTTGATTTTCCTTGTAGTGGTAGGTCGTTGTTTCAGAAAACCCCTGCTTGTCGGACAGGCGCTTTTCGATCATGCGGCCCTGCTTGTCGTACTGGATCTCCAGGCGGGAGCCGGTGGCGTCGATTTCGCGGATCGGTCGGCCGGCTTCGTCGAAGAAGAGCTGGCTGGTGCCGGCATCGGCAGATTTCATTTCCACCATCTTGGCCGCCGTGGGCTCCGCGGCAGACGCGGAATGTGGCGAGGTCAGTGAGGTGGCAGACAGCCCCAGTGAGAAGGCGGCCAGCAGGGCGGCGTACAGGGGAGAGCGGTTGCAGGCAAGGGGTGTTTTCATGGCGACAGGCACCGTGAAGAGGATGGAGCGAGGTTCGCTCACTGTGCGCCTGAAGTCGGAAAGCCGCCATCCATCGATTGGATGGTCGGCATGGGCCAGATGGATGAGCGGCTGGTGGGGGTTACCTGAACGCGTTCAAGGTCCTGCCAACGGTACTTGCTACCGATGAGCCGCCACCAGCACCGCACTGCCCAGGCCACCCACACCAGCGATGCAGGCCAGACCCAGTCGCGAATGGCGGGGCGTGGAGGCGGTCTTCGTGCCCGGCATGTCTGGATGGTTCTGACGAGGCGCCGAGGATGGTGCCGCCGGAATTTCCGAGTTCTCTGGTCTTTCCGGCATGCCCGCGGTGGTCGAGGCAGCGTATGGGGCATGTGGGGCATGCAGTCGGGCCAGCAATTCCACCAGCGCAATGGCGCCCGAGGCGCCGATGGGGTGGCCGCGCGCCAGTCCGCCGCCCCAGGCGTTGACGCGCGCAGGATCCAGCCCTTTGCCGTGCAGGGCCTGCTGGAAGGCCAGACCCTGCACGGCAAAGGCGTCATGCAGCTCGACGGCGTGCAGGACATGCAGGTCCAGCTGCTGCCGCTGCATCAGGGCCTCCGTGGCGGCCAGCGCGCTGGTCAGCGGGTTGTCAGGATCGGCGCCCAGGCTGAGCCCGCCCAGCCAGTGGGCGGCGGGCGCGATGCCATGCCGGGCGCAGAATTCTGCCGAGGCCATGAGCACGAGTGCGGCACCATCGGCCTGCGGGGAGATGGCCAGACGGCTGAGAGCGCAGTCCGGGTCCGATGCATCGGGGCTGTGGGTATCGGTTGGTGCGCGTGCCGCCACCGGCATCCGCGATGCCTGGCGCTCGCTCAGCAGCCGGGGATAGGCATCGTGCAACAGACCTTCCAGGGGCAGGATGGCGGATGGCGTGCAGGCGGAGCGTGCCGCCATGGCACGGACGGCGCGGGCGTGGCTGTCGCGGGCGTATTCATCCTGCTGGTGGCGCGTGAATCCGTGGCGGGCCGCGTAGTCGGCAGCGGCCTGCAGTGGATCGGGATCACGTGCCGGCCACGGGGTGAAGGCGGGGCGTTCGTAGGGAATGGCGGCCTGGGTGGCGTCCATGGGCCGGTGCTGGCGGATGGGGGATCGGGTCCAGGCTTCGGCACCACCGGCAATGACGACGTCGGACTGACCCGACAGGATGCGCGCCGCCGCCAGGTTGATCGCGTCCAGCCCCGAGCAGCACTGGGTGTCCACCGAGAAGGTGGCGCAGCGTTGTGGCAGGCCGGCTGCCAGCGCCGTCATGCGTGCAGGGTTGCCGCCGGCCCCCAGTGCGTTGCCCAGGATCAGGGTGTCCACCGTCTCCGGCGGCAGCCCGACTGTTTGCAGCAGATGCAGCACCAGGGGGGCGGCCAGCGTGTGTGGTGTGTGATGACGCAGCGCGCCATGACGCGGCGCGACCGGGGTGCGGCCCCCGGCAAGGAGCGGAACGGGCAGAGGGGACAGCATCAGGGGCGAATCCGGGTGGCGCCCTCCAGCGCATGGCGGATGGCGGTCAGATCGGTCTTTCCGCTGGCGGTCATTGGCCAGTCGCCTTGCCAGCGCCACCAGTGGCGGGGCACCTTGTAGGACTCCAGCGCCTGATGGCACCAGGCCACCAGGTCGGCGGGAGCAGCCGTCAAGGGCACGAGTGCCGGTGCTTCGACATCGGCGCTGCCGGTCATGGCGGGGGTCTGGTTGCCGTCATCGGATGGACGCATCAGTACTGCATGCACCACCTGACCGCGCTGCGGATCAGGCAGGCCCAGCACGGCGGCCTGGGAGATGTCCGGATGGGCCATCAGACGGGCCTCGACCTCTTCGGGGAACAGGTTCCGGGCCTGGGTGACGATCATGCGGTTCTCGCGCCCCACCAGATACAGGTTGCCCTGGGCATCCTGCCACCCGATGTCGCGCACGGTCAGCCATTCGCCCACGCGGCGGGCTGCCGTGGCGTCCTGGCCGTTCACGTAGTCGATGAACAGCATGGGGCTGCGGATCCAGATGAGGCCGGGCTGGGGGCGGGTTGAGGGATCTGCGTGATCGCCTGTTTCATGGGGGCCGTTGCCTGAGCCGGATGCCGGGGGCAGCGTCTCGGCCGCTCCGATGTGGACCTGCACGTTGCCGAAGGGGCGGCCGACCGCCTGGGGCGGGGCGTCGGGTGTGGCCTGCATCCAGCTTACGTAGCTGGTTTCCGAGGCGCCATAGAAGGTGATGATGCGTGCCTGTGGAAACAGTGCCTGAAGCGGCGCGGTGTTCTCGTGGGCCCAGCGTGCGCCGCTGATCAGCAGCAGCTTCAGCTGCGGGATGGGACCGATCCGACGCCGGCGTGCGGCCGTCAGCAGCATCAGCAGCTGGCTGGGCACGCTGACCATGACCGGGGAGCTGCCGTCGGCCAGCGTGGTCAGGGTTCGGCCGGCCGAGAAGCGGCTCTGCAGCGAGGTGCCGCCACCGCTCCAGAGTCCCAGCAGTGCGCCGAACAGGAAGAGCGAGTGCGACATCCGCCCTGGGGCCAGCACGCGGCCGCCGGCCACCGGGCCGAAGGTCTGCAGGGTGATGCGGAAGGTCTCGGCCCATGAGCGATGGTGGCGCCGGAAGCCCTTGGGCAGACCCGTGCTGCCGGAGGTGAAGCCGATGTAGAAGGGGGTTTCCGGCGTGGGGGGCGGGCACGGATCCGGGAGCGGATCGCCCAGGTCACGCAGCGCCGACTCCATGCGAGCATGGACCTCGGCGGGCCAGTCCGGATCGGCCACGGCCGCACAGCGCCCGGTGCGGATGACGGCCAGGAAATCGGTCAGCAGCGCCAGCGGATCGGCGGTGCTGGTGAGCAGCACGTTGCTGCCGAGGGGGCGGCCGGTGCGCGCCGCGCCCCGTTCTTCGACGGCCGCCAGAAGCTGGCTGAAATCCAGTTGCCGGGCATGGCTGCCGTGGGCATCCTGGATGATGGCCGGCCGATCGGGGTGTTCATGGGCCCAGCGCAGCAGCGGGCCATGGACCAGATCGGCGGGATCGGCAGATCGGATCGGGTTCAACGGCGCGTAGCGCGGCTCTCGCTGCCCGGGAAGGGCCAGTCGGGTAGCGCTCGCGCGACGGTGTGGACGATGAGGGCGCACAGCAGCGCCTTGATGGTGTCGCCGGGCACGAAGGCCAGATCCGCCAGGAAGGCCTTGTCAAAGGTCATGTCGGCGAAGATGGTCAGGCCGATGATGCCCGTGAGGTGCAGGAACACGAGCCCGCCAGCCATGGAGGCGATGAAGGCGTTGGCAGCCATCCGTCCGGCCGTGTGGGCGCGTGGCAGCATCAGCATGAACCAGCCCGTGACGAAGGCGGCCGGTGCGAAGCCATACAGGTAGCCGGCCGATGGCGACATGAACGGGGCCAGACCGCCCCGGCCACCGGAGAGCACCGGCAGGCCCAATGCGGCGGCTACGACGAACAGCAGCACTGCCTGAAACCCGCGCCAGGGCCCCAGCAGGCAGCCGGCCAGCATGATGCCCAGCGTCTGGGCGGTGATGGGAACGCCGAAGGGCAGGTCGATCTTGGGAATGAGGCCCAGTACCGCCAGCAGGGCGGCAAAGAGGGCGACTTGCGAGATGTGCTGCGCACTCTGGCGCGACAGGGTTCGGTCCATGAATGAGGAGATCTCTGGCAGAAAAGGAATGGGGCGCAGATGCCGACTGTTCTGATCCGGCAGGCGGCCTTCGGTCTGCGCCGTCTGGAATGGGTGTCATTCTACGGTTGCTGCACATTCTACGGTCGCCGGGAATCAGGGTTTTGCCGGATGGGGCCGCATGGGGCGCTTCACGCTGGCGGGCTTTCGGGTACGCCTGCGGCATTGTCCGTCGGCAACGGTCCGCCCGACTGTCAGTTTGCCTGCCTGGCCGGGCATCGTCCGCATTCAAAGGCCTGTGCGCGGGACGGCCGATGGTATGAGTGCGACATGGACAGGAGCGGCACGAACTCTCGACTACCATGGGTATAGAATCGGATTGTCAATTTATGTCATATAAGGGGGCGGCAACCGATACCCCGAAGAGGAGCGATCATGTTGAGCACATTGATGCAACAGATAGGCATCCATCCATTCTGGGCACAGCTGCTGCTGTTGCTGGTCATCATCTACTTCGGCATCCGCTTCGGTGGGGTGGCACTGGGCCTGCTGGGCGGGCTGGGCATCACGCTGCTGGCTTTCCTGTTCGGCGTGGCACCGGGCAAGCCGCCCATCGATGTCATCCTGATCATCATCGCGGTGGTGACCACCTCGGCCACGCTGGAAGCGACCGGGGCGCTGAACCTGATCGTGCGGCTGGCCGAGAAGCTGCTGCGCCGTCATCCCGAGCGGGTCACCTATCTGGCACCGATCTGCACCTTTTCGTTGACGATGCTGGTGGGGACTGGCCATGCGGTCTATCCGCTCCTGCCGGTGATCTATGACGTGGCGTATTCCAAGGGGATCCGCCCCGAGCGCCCGATGGCGATTGCCTCGGTGGCCAGCCAGATGGGCATCACGGCCAGCCCGGTGTCGGCGGCCCTGGCCACGGTGGTGGCCATCGCCGCCACCCACCATGTGGCCATTTCGGTACCCCAGGTACTGTGCGTGACGGTTCCTTCGTGCATCATCGGCATGCTGGTGGCCGCCACCTGGAGCCTGAAGCGGGGCAAGGATCTGGCCGACGATCCGGATTTCCAGGCCAGGATGCAGGATCCGAAGATGCGTGAGTACATCGAGGGGGGCAGCCATTCGGTTCTGGGCGAGGCGGTGAGCTCGCAGGCACGCAGTGCGCTGACGATCTTCCTGCTGGGCATCGTCGCCATCGTCTGCCTGGCTTCGGTGGCGCAGCCGCTGCTGCCGCTGGATGCCAAGGGACAGCCGCTGACGATGGTGCCGGTGATCCAGTTCGTCATGCTGGCGGCTGGCGCACTCATCCTGTTCTTCACCGGCGTCAAGCCCAAGGCCATTTCGGATTCCAAGGTCTCCAATGCCGGCATGATCGCGGTGGTGATGATCATGGGTATTGCCTGGATGAGCGATACCGTCATCTCGGGCAACAAGGGCTACATCACGGACCTGCTCAAGGCCGAGGTGGAACGCCATCCGTGGACCTTCGCCCTGGCCATGTTCACCTTCTCGGCCTTCCTGAAGTCCCAGGCGGCCACGCTGACGGTGATGCTGCCGCTGGGTTTTGCGCTGGGGCTTTCACCGGCCACGCTGCTGGGATCGGTGCCGGCCAGCTATGCGTACTTCTTCTTCTGCTTCTACCCGAGTGATCTGGCAACGATCAACTTCGACCGTACCGGCACCACGCACATCGGCAAGTACATCCTGAACCACAGCTTCATGATGCCTGGCCTGATTGGCGTGGGGGTGGCCACGGTGGTGGCGATGCTGATCGCGCAGGTGGTGGTGTGAGGCAGGGGGCTGGCGGTCCTGGCGGAGGTTCTTCCGCTGGTGACAGTCAGCCCCGCAGTTTCTGCAGGAACGGATTGTGGGCGATTTCCCACAGGAAGCCGTCCGGGTCCGCGATATAGCCGCTGTAGCCGCCCCAGAACACTTTCTGGGGCGGTTTGATGATGGTGACGCCATGCTCGCGAAAGCGCGCAAAGAGCGCATCGACCTCGGTGGCGGTGGCCAGGTTGTGAGCCATCGAGAAGCCGGGAAAGCCGCCCGGCATTGTGACAGGGCTGTCATGGCCGGCATCCTTGGCCAGCGCATCACGCTGGAACAGTGCCAGTATCAGCGCGCCGCCCGTCTGGAAGAACGCAATGTGCTCGTTGCTTTCGGCGCTTTCCTGCCAGCCGAAGACTTCCTGGTAGAAACGGCGTGATCGGCCAACGTCCGCAACGCCGAGAGTGATGTAGTTGATGTGCTGGTCCATGATGAGATCGAACGGGGTCGGGGCGTGGTGGACGGGATCAGCCGTGGGGGGCGCCGGCTTCAGTCCCCCAGTCGCGCAAACAGCGCATCGGCCACGCGGCGGGTGGTCTGCAGCATCTGGATGGTGAGGGGGGCGATGAGGCGCCAGCCGCCGGGCCGGCCGGTGCGCAGGCGCCAGGCGTCGTCGAGCTTCTTCCATTGCACGAAGAAGTGCTCGATGAAGCGCAGCATCAGGCCCAGCTGCAGGGCCAGGCGTTCGGGGGACAGGCCCACCAGGCGCAGAGGCTGCAGTAGCCATTCCAGCACGTCCAGCAGCGCGGCGGGACGGGTGGTGACGGTCAGTACAGCTCCCAGGCTGCAGGTGCAGGCCAGCCGCACGGTGGCGGACCAGGCCAGGTCCGGACGGCCCATCCACAGCTGAAAGAGTGCCACCAGGCCGGCGGCCACCAGCACCGAGAACATCAGGCGTTGGGCCGGACGGGTGGCGCGACCCAGGCTCAGCCACAGGGCCAGCGCCAGGCCGGCGATGATGCCCAGGATCAGCGGGTCCTTCACCCAGAAAAGCACGAGGCCCAGCAGTACCAGCAGGGCCAGCTTGAGGCCGGCTGGCACACGGTGCAGCCAGCTGGGGATGTCGCTGTAGAGGCTACCCATGGTGAGGTGCCGCGCCCTGGGTGGGACGAGCGGTTTCAGTGGCGCGGGCGCCTTCCGCGAGCTGAGCGGCTTCAGCGGGATGGGGGGCTTCCGCGGGGTGAGCGGCTTCAGCGATGAGCTGGTGCACGTGTGTTTCGTAGGCGGCGCAGACGTCCGGGCCGTTGCCGTCGGCACGGACCTGCCCCTGGTCCAGCCATAGCACGCGCGGGTAGGTGCGCACGTGGTCCAGCAGGTGGGTGGAGACGATGAGCTGGCGGTCGCTCCGGTTCAGGTCATGGGCCAGGCGGGCCTGGCCGGGCAGATCCAGGCTGGCATAGGGTTCGTCCAGCAGCAGGGTGGCGGGCCCGGCCAGCAGCAGCGTCAGCCAGCAGACGTGCTGGCGCTGGCCCTGGCTCAGTGCCGAGATGGCGCGTTGCGCCCAGTCGGACAGGCCACGCTGTGCCAGAAACTCGCGTGCCTTCTGCAGGGCCTCGAGCTTCTTCAGGCCGGGCAGGCCCAGGGCCAGCTCTTCTTCCACGGTGGGGAAGATGATCTGGTCGTCAGGGTTCTGGAACATCATGCCGATGCGCTGGCTGCGCTTCAGACGCCCCTCGCGCTGATGGATGTCCATACCATCGATATGGATGCTGCCCTGATCGGGGGCTTCCAGGCCGCACAGCAGGCGCAGCAGGCTGGTCTTGCCGGCGCCGTTGTTGCCGATGAGACCGATGCGGTCCTCGGTCAGTTCCAGCTGCAGGCCGGCAAAGACGGGCGTGATGCCGCGCGTGAGGTGTACGTCCTGGAGGTGCAGGGTGGGCATGGGCAGATGACAGGATCGGGCGACGGGCCGAAGCCGGCATGGGGGGCCTGGCACCGTGCCTTCAGTAGGAAAACCGATGGATTCTGGCACGAAAGGGGGTGGGCGATGAAACCGTGACCAGTTCGGAACCCAGGTCGAAGGTGGTGGCGTACAGCGGTGGGCGTTCGCCCTCGGCGGTGGGCAGGCGCACGTCCGGGTAATGGATGAGGACCTGCGGAAGCTGGTGCGCTTCCGGGTGATCGGTGAGGAGCGCCGGTGGAATCGGGTGGGGGCCGTGGTATTCATGGCTGGAAAAATCACCGGGCTGGCGCGGTGAGGCGGGCTTGCGGACCGCCGTGGCCGGATCCAGCCGGTCGGGATGATGCCGCTGCAGGAAGGCAGTGAGTGTTTCCACGTCGGGCAGCTGGCTGTCCAGGGTGTTGAGTGAGCCCATGCCGCTGATGCCCTCGCCCCAGGCCTTCAGCGTGGATTCCTTGCGGGTCCACATCAGCAGGAAGGCCAGTTCGCGCAGGCTATCGGGCATGGCCAGCAGCAGTTGGGCCTCATGGGGGCGGGTGACGCGATGGACCAGCGAATCCAGCATCTTCACCTCGCGCCCCAGTACTTCCAGGTCGATGCCCAGTTCCTGCGGCCCCAGGGCCACCCAGGCGACGTGTTCGCTGTGGGTCAGGTTGAAGTGCAGGGGGCTTTGATGCGCCGGATCCAGGCTGGGCTTGCCTCTTGGGCTGCGCACGAAGCGTACGTCGGCAGGTGACGTGTGCAGCTGGCGCGCCAGCAGCGCGCGCAGGCCGGCACGGGTGGCACGATAGCGGCGCTGCAGGTGCTCGAAGCGGAAACGCTCGGCGCGTGCGTGTTCGGACGCGGCGATCCAGTGGTCGGATTCGGAGGGGCGGGGCGCATCAAGGTCGATGCGCCAGCAATCGACAACGGGAAGGTTCGCGTCCGGCATGACGGTTTCGGGAAGGGATCGGGACTGATCTTCCGAGTTTACTGCCGCATGCCTGGCCGTCTGCCCGCGGGGGGATCCGTGTTTCCCCTTATTTGGCGGCAGCCTTGATGCGCAGGATCTCGCGCACGAAGTCGTTCATGCGTCGGGCGAAGGCGGGGTCATCCAGCCAGCCGATGAGGGCAAAGGTGTCGGGCTTGCCGCCGTCGTCGGCTTCGACGCACTCGCCCTGGTAATGCTGGAAGAAGATGGCCTTGCCACCACGGATCTTGCCCCGATGCAGCACGGCGATGCGGCCGTTTTCATCCTGGGCGAAGACACCGGAAATGGCACGGCTGATGCCCTGGACGGGAAAGTTGATTTCTGCGGCCAGCGAGACTTTCTTGCCGGCCACCGGCATGTCGGTGCCGAAGCCGTTGAAGTGCTTGGTGTCCTGCGACTGGCCGGCGAACCAGAGGCCCAGCGTGTCGTCGTAGGCCACGTCGGCCTCGAAGCCGCCGCCGGCACCGCCGACGGTGCAGGCAATGCGCTGGGGCAGCGCGGTCTGCAGCTGATGGACGAGGGCTTTCTGGGCGTTGCTGATGTCGGCGGCGCTGCTGATGACGGTCAACATGTCGGTCAGGTCTCCTGGTGGGTTTGGGATGATGGATGTCATCTTAGCGGATGGCGGGGGTGAATCGGCACGGACGATCCCCGGGCTGCGGGCTCCCGGTCATCGGTACCGCTCGATCACGGCTCCGTCATCCGGCCTTCAGTGCTCCCCAAACGGCACAGGGGCGGCCCGACATCTTCGTCGGGCCGCCCCTGTCGGGCACTTTCAGGGCACTTTCAGGGTGCTTCGGATCAGTGCCGCTTGCGCAGGCCGCCCAGCATGCGGGCCATCAGGCCGCCCTTCTTGCCGGCGGTGTCTGCCTCGGGCGCGGGGCCGGACTGGGCTTCTTCGTAGGCGTGGGCCACCTGGGCAAGCGTCTCGAAGACGAAGCGGCGCGGGTTGACGCGACGGCCGGTGAGCACCTCCATGCGGGCAATGGCCTGCATCACCAGCATCGAGTGGCCGCCCAGATCGAAGAAGTTGTCATCGGGCCGGATGTCATCGGTGCCCAGCAGGTCGGCCCAGACGCCGGTCAGCGTGGCTTCCATCGAACCCGCATCTTCGGCGGGCAGAGGCGCTTCGGCGGTGGCCACGCCATCTGCGGCGGCATCCGGGGACGGGGCAGCCTGGGTCTGTACGCCGTTACCTTGCTCGGTGGCAGATGCCGAAGCGGTCGCAGGCATGGTTGCCGGCGTGTCGGCGGCTGCCGAAGCCTGGGCAGCCGCGATCACTTCACGAGCGGCTGCGTGCCCGGTACCGATTCCTTCCCGGGCCGGAGCGGCTCCCGAGGGGGGCGTGCGGGCCGCCACTTTCTCGATGCCGATCTCTTCACCGAAGCCGGGCTGGTGCACGGGTGCGGTCGACGAAGGCTGGGTTGAACCTGCCTGCGGTGCAGCTGCTGGCGTGGACGGCAGGGTGGTGACCGGATGGTCAACCCCACAGAGCACGGCCGTCGGAATATGCGTGAGCATGTCCGCCAGCGGGGTGTCGGGCGCGCTGTCCAGCCAGCAGGTCAGCAGCAGCTGGTAGGCCTCGGCAATCCGGCGCACGCGCAGTGCGTCGAAGATGTCGGTGTTGTACTGCAGACCGCCCACCAGGTGGTTGCCATTGGCCAGGAACCACAGACCCAGGTCCTCGGCGGTGCCTGGTTGCAGCACATACAGCGGCTTGTCGTGCAGGTTGCCCCATTGCAGCTGGCGTGCCGTGGCTTCCTGGAACGAGAAGAAGGCCTGCCAGAGCGGGGGACGGGACTCGTCACGGGACGGGCCCATGGCCTGCAGGATGCGGTCGGCCGGCACGTCACTGTTGCCGAAGGCGGTCACGACGGTCTGGCGGACCTGTTCGAGCAGTTGGCGGATGGTGCGCGGAGCGTGCTCGCGGGCACCGGCGCCAGCCGCCATGCCGGCAGGCGTGGCGCTGTCCGGGCTGGCGTGGGCCCCTGCATGGGACGAGGCCTGATCGTTGCCGAAGTGGAAGGTGAGCGGCAGGGCGTTGACGAAGAAGCCCATCACCTGCTCCAGCTCGGGCAGCTCGCGGCCACGCACGGGGGTGCCGATGCGCAGCGTGGGCTGGCGCGACAGGCCGTGCAGCAGCAGGGCCCAGACGGCCAGCAGCGTCATGAACGGGGTGGTGTGCTGCTGGCGGGCGTGCTCGCGCAGCCGGGCCACCAGGGGCTCGGGCAAGTACAGCCATTCGGTGCTGCCCAGGCCACTCATGCGGGCCGGGCGCTTGCGGTCGGCCGGAACGTCCAGAGGCGGCAGTTTCGGATCGATGATCGACAGCCAGTGGTCGACCTGTTTCTGCAGCGTGTCGCTCTTCAGGAACTGATGGTGCCAGCCGGCAAAATCGCCGTAATCGATGGCCAGCGGCGGCAGCGGATCGGCTGCGCCGGGTTTTTCCATCTGGTGCGCATACAGGGCCGCCATTTCCTGATAGAGCAGGTCGAAGGACCAGCCGTCCCAGATGATGTGATGCGGCATGAAGAACCAGACGTGCTGCTCTTCGCCCAGCCGGAACATGCGGGTGCGGAAAAGCGGTGCGCCGTGCAGCGGAATCGGTTCCTGAGCCAGCGAATCGATGGCATGACGCAGGGCCGCTTCCTGGGCCTGGCCCTGAAGCTTGCTCAGGTCCATCGCCGGGAAGAGCGAGACCTGCAGGTTGTCCATCACACGCTGCTCGGGCATGCCCTGGGCATCGGTGTCGATGACGGTGCGCAGGATCGGCTGGCGCTGCATCAGCTGGTTGAACGCACGCTGGAAGGCGTATTCATTCAGCTTGCCGGTGAGACGGTGGGCCGATGGCGTGTTGTAGACCGGGGTGCCGGGGTTGATCGACTCCAGGAAGTACAGCCGCTGCTGCATCAGCGACAGGGGAGCGACGCTGCGGTCAGCGCGACGGGCGATGGTGTCGGCCGGCTCGGCAGCGGGCACGTGGCTGGTGGCGGGGGCAGCAGGCTGCTCGGTGGTCTGAGCGGAAGGCTGGCCTTCGCCTCCCTCCAGCCAGGCAGCCAGTTGCAGTGGCGTCGGCGCCTCGAACAGCGCCGCCAGCGGAAGCTTGCGGCCCAGTTCACGACCCAGCGCCTGCAGCAGCTGGGCGGCCAGCAGCGAATGACCACCCACGGCGAAGAAGTCGTCGTCGTCGGACACTTCGGGTAGACGCAGGTATTCGGCCATCAGCGCGCGCACGCGAGGCAGCAGCGTGGACGCCGGGGCTGCAGCCTGTGCGGGCGTGCTGGTCGGCGCGGGCGCCGCGGAGGCTGCGGCGATCGTGGCAGCAGCCGCTTCGCCTGCCGATGCCGGCGTCGTGCTGGCGGCAGGTACGCTGGCACTGGGGCGGGTGGCCGGTTCGGGCGACCGCGGCGCTGCATTCCGGGCGCTGGCGGACGGCTGGGGCATGACGGTGCTGGCATGCCGGTTGGGAATGCTGCGGGCCAACTGGTCAGGCCGGGGCAGGGCCTTGCGGTCGATCTTGCCGTTGGGCAGCAGCGTGAAGGTGGGCAGCCAGACGAAGTGTTGCGGCACCATGTAGTCGGGCAGCTGCTTGCGCAGGTGGCTGCGAAGGGCGCTGGCTTCTTCACGGTTGGCTTCGCGCGGGGCGGCCTCGGGATCGTCGGACACCATGTAGGCGACCAGGCGCTGATCGCCGGGCACGTCCTCGCGCACGATGGTGACGACCTGGGTGATGCCCTCGAAGGTGGACAGTACCGATTCGATCTCGCCCAGTTCGATGCGGTAGCCGCGCACCTTCACTTGGTGGTCCAGACGTCCCAGGTGCTCCAGCGTGCCGTCGTGGTGCCACCGGCCGCTGTCGCCGGTGCGGTAGGCACGACGTCCGACGACATGTGCAGATTGATTCTGTTCCGAATGATTCTTGATGAAATCATCCGGAATGAACCGATCTTCGGTGAGTTCAGGGCGGTTCAGGTAGCCCAGCGCCACACCTTCGCCGGCAATGACGATCTCGCCGGCTGCGCCCACCGGCACTTCCTGGCCATGGGCGTCCACGATGTGGATGCGGGTGTTGTCGATGGGGCCGCCGATGCGGATGTACGACGGCTGCGGCGGAACCTGCCAGCAGGTGGACCAGACGGTGGTCTCGGTCGGGCCGTACATGTTCCACAACGTGACCGGCAGCGCGGTGAGGTCGCGTGCCAGGTCCAGCGGCAGCGGTTCGCCACCCACCAGGGCACGGAAGCCTTCGGTCGGTTGCCAGTCTGCGGCCAGCAGCAGGCGCCAGGTGCCCGGAGTGGCCTGCATGACGGTGATGTTCCATTGCTGCAGGCGCTCGGCCAGGCGATGGCCGTCGCCGGTGTCGTCGCGGTCGGCCACGTAGACGGTCCCACCGGCGATCAGCGGGGTGATGAGCTCCAGCAGCGCGATGTCGAAGGACAGCGTGGTGACGGCCAGCAGCCGGTCGCTGGCGCGGATGCCGGGCTTGCGCTGCATGGACAGCAGCAGGTTGGCGGCAGCGCGATGCGGCACGGCCACGCCCTTGGGCTTGCCGGTGGAGCCGGAGGTGTAGATGACGTAGGCGGCCGCTTCGGGGCGGGACAGGTCCAGGCGCTTCTCGATCTCGCCGCTGGCGGGCAGATCCTGGACCAGCTCGTCGGCCGAGATGGTCAGCGTGCGCTCGGCCGGCCAGTTGAACTGTTGACAGACCTCGACGGTCTCGGTATCGGCCAGGACGAGGGCCAGGCCGGCGTCTTCGGCCATGTAGGACAGGCGATCCTGCGGGAAGTGCGGATCAAGCGGCACGTAGGCGGCACCGGTACGCCAGACGGCCCACTGGGCCACCACCATGGCCACGCCACGGGTCAGGCACAGGCCGACGCGACTGTCGGGGCCGACACCGTATTCCTGCAGGCGCAGGGCCAGCTGGTGGCTGGCATCCAGCAGGGCACGGTAGCTGAGCTGATGGCGGGCATCGACCAGAGCGGTCTTCCGGGGCTGGGTGATGCCGATGCGGTCGAGCAGGGCCACCGGGGTGCGGCCCAGACCCTGTTCGTGTTCCGTCCGGTTCCAGCGGGCCAGCAGCGCCTGCTGCTCGGCATCCAGCGCGGGCAGGTGGCCGACGGGGCGCTGCGGGTTCTGTGCGATGCCGGCCAGCAGGGCGGCGTAGCTCTGCAGCCACTGCTGGATGCTGGCATCGTCGAAGAGCGCGGTGCTGTACTGGCATTCGATGCGCAGGCCGGTGTCCAGCGGGGTGAGGTTGAAGAACAGCTCGAAGTTCTCGAAGCGACGGGCCACCGGGTGAATGGTGGTGTCGAAGCCGGGCAGTGCGGTGAGCGCCGGATCCAGTCGCTGGTCGAGGTTGAACATCACCGACACGAGCGGCAGCCGGGACGGATCGCGCCGGAGCGCCAGGTGACGCAGCAGCGTGCCGAAGGTGAAGCGCTGGTGGTCGAAGGCATCGAGCAGTTCACGCTGCACGCCGGCCAGCCAGTCGGCGGCAGTGGCTTCGGTATCGATGCGGCCACGCACGGGCAGCAGGTTGACGCAGTGGCCGACGATGTCGGGCAGCTCGGCCGCCATCTGGCCGGCGGCGGGCACGCCCACCACCACATCGGGGCTGCTGGTCAGGCGCGACATCAGCAGTTCGAAGCCGCCCAGCAGCAGCGAGAACAGGCTGATGCGCAGGCTGCGGGCTGCCTGCTGCAGGCGCTCGAAGTCGGCGGCCGGGATGAGGTGGTCGATGCGGTTGGCCGCGACCTGGCGACGGGCAGGGCGCGAGTGGTCGGTGGGCAGATCGGTGACGGGGACGTCCTTGGCGTAGCGGCCGGTCCAGAAATGCACGTTGGCGCCGGCTTCGGCGCTTTGGGCAAAGCGGGCTTCGTCGGCGGCGTAGTCGGCGTAGGCGGATGACGCCAGGGGTTCGCCTCGCATGGCGCGCGCCAGGTCACGCAGCACGATGCCGAAGGAGTAGCCATCGCAGACCAGGTGATGGGCGGCCAGCAGCAGCACGCCATGCTGGTCGGTCAGACGCAGCAGGTGAGCGCGAAAGAGCGGGCCTTTGCCCAGGTCGAAGGGGGCGGTGACCACCTGCTGGCGCCAGTCGGTCAAGCGCCGGTTGCGGGTGGATTCGTCCTGCATGCGCAGATCCACCACATCGAAGACGAGCGGAGCTGCGTCGGCGGGTTGCACCAGCATTTCGGAGCCGTCGTCGCTGAAGACGGCGCGCAGGGCCTGATGGGCCTGGTGCACGGCCTGGCAGGCGCCCTGAAGACGGGTGACGGCAGCATCGTCGAGCGGGCCGCGCAGGTCCAGCTCGACGGCTTCGTTGTAGGCCAGTGAGGCTTCGCGGCCCAGATGATCGGCCAGCCAGACCTCGCGCTGGGCATCGGTGGGCGTGATGACCTGTTCGATGGCTGCGGCAGCAGGGTCGGCCGCGAAGGGGTCGAAATCCACCGCCACGCCCACCAGGCCGGCGGGCAGCGGGTGTGAGGGGTTGGATTCGTGGCTCATGGCTTTTCTCTCTGGTGGAATGTGGGGTCATTTCGGCGGACACCCCGGCCGGGGTGTGGGCCAGGGTGTCCGTCGATGCCTTCTTGTGGTTATGTGGGTCAGACGCTGGTCTTCAGTTGCATGTAGCTGCCGGGCCGGTCGGGGTCCGCGATGAACCAGGCGGCCTTGCCCTGGGCGTCACGCCCCAGGCGGGCACCGGGTACCGGCGGCTTGGTGGGGTCGAAGCTGGCAGACGCGTCGGCGGCATTCTGCACGGGTTTGCCGGGCAGGAAACCGTCGGCCTGCAGTTCCAGCACCGAGTCGCAGAAGGCCTTGCGGATGGCTTCGACATCGGCTTCGCTGTGCGCCGTGGTCATGAAGCAAGGGAAGTTGTCGAGGATGTGGATGCCGCGGCTGCGCATCATGGCAAACAGCAGGTCCTGGTACGGGTGATCTTCGGTGAAGACGATCCGCCAGACCGAGGCGAAGTGCTTGACTGCGATGGGCGCACCGTGCTCCTGGCAGAAGGCGTTGAGCGAATCGGCCAGTTGTGTGGTGGTCTCGGTGAGCTTGCGTTGCAGCTCGGGACCCGCTTCCTTCAGGTACGAGAGCACGGCGTGGCAGGCGTCCAGCGCCAGCGGGTGCCGCACGAAGGTACCGGCGAAGTAGGTGACGCCGACGGTGGGGATCGAGTCGTCGCCATACTGCCAGGCGCCGCCATCCAGGGCATCCATGTACTGGCGCTTGCCGGCGATGATGCCGATGGGGAAGCCGCCGCCGATCACCTTGCCGTAGCTGGCCAGGTCGGCGCGCACGTCGAAGTGGGCCTGGGCGCCGCCGGGGCCGGTACGGAAACCGGTGACCACCTCGTCGAAGATCAGCAGGGAGCCGGATTCGGCCGTGATGCGTCGCAGCTCGTGCAGGAACTCGCGCGGCTGCAGGTCGGGGCGGCGGCTCTGCACGGGCTCGACCAGCACGGCGGCCAGGTTGTCGGCGTTGTCACGCACCCATTGCAGGGCGTCGGGCTCGCCATATTCGAGGATGACGACGTTGGCGGCGGTGTTGGGCATGATGCCGGGGGCGGCCGGCATGGCACGACCCCGGGCACCCAGACGCACGATCACTTCGTCGAAGATGCCATGGTAGGAACCGGCGAAGACGGCGATGCGCTCGCGGCCGGTGACGGTGCGGGCGATGCGCACGGTGCCCATGACGGCTTCGGAGCCGGTGTTGCAGAGTGCTGCACGGTCAAAGCCGGTCATCTCGCAGACCAGTTCGGTGACGGGGCCGGCCAGCGGATGCTGCGGGCCGATCTCGTAGCCAAGGTCGAGCTGGCGACGCACGGCATCCAGCACGAAGTCGGGCTGCCAGCCGAACAGGCTCATGCCGAAGCCGTTCAGGGCGTCGACGTACTCGTTGCCGTCCAGATCCCACAGGTGCGAGCCCTTGGAGCGCCCGATGACGATCTGGTAGATCATCTCCTTCAGGCGCGGGCGGAAGCCGTTGACGACGCGCGGGTCGGCCGAGTGCGGGCGATGCTGCTGCGTGTAGTCGCGCGAGGCGCGGGTGCGGTCGACGTAGCGCTTGATGAAGGCATCGAGCCGCGCTTCCTGGCGCGGGGTGAGCGCGTCGTGCTGCTGGCGGTAGATGCGGGCGATGGCGCCGAAGGCACGCTTCGGATCATCGGTGGGGCGCTCGTCGGCCTCGGCGCTGCTCGGGGCGGCGCTGGCCGAAGTGGCGACTGCTGGGACGGCGGGCGCCTGGGCCGGCGCAGCGGCGACTGGCGCATCGGTGGCGGTGATGACGGCCTGGGCGGGCGCCGCCATGGCGGGCTGGCCTGTCAGCAGGCGCAGCTGGTTCTCCATCAGCTGCAGTTGCTGGCTGAGCAGGTACGAGACACCGTCGACGGCGCCCGCCGGGGCGAGCGGGGCCAGCAGCGGTGCCTGGGCGGGCATGCTCGGCATGGCCGGCTGCAGGGCCGTCGGCGCGGCCGCGGCCGGAAGCTGGGGCGCAGCGGCGACGGCGCTGTCCGCGGCGGGGGCGGCCACGGCGGCATCGGCCGGCAGGATGCCGTCCAGGTGCTGGACGACGGCGTTGGGGCTGGGCAGGTCGGTCATCAGCTGTCGGAAGCTGATGGGCGCGTTGAAGTGGCGCTTGATCTGCAGGGCCAGCTGGGTGAGCAGCAGGGAGTCCAGCCCCAGGTCGACGAAGGCGCTGTCGCGGTCCTCGGGTCCGACGGTGATTCCACAGACTTCATCGATGGTATCGGCCAGTTCCTGATGCAATCTCGCTTGGCGATCGTTCGTGCTCATGGTGTTCGTGTGCTGCTTGAGGAGGTTCGGGTTTTCTGAAAAGGATGGGACGGCCGTCGCAGCCTGGGGGGCAGCGGCACGGGCCGTGGCAGGAGGGATGGCAGCGTCCGGGGCTGCATGTCGGGCCGGATCCGCTGTCTGCCGTGTTGCGGCCTGCACCGATTGACCGGCATGCGCCTGCAGGGCGGCACGCAGGGCGCCGATGGCGGCTTCAGCAGCGGAGATCAGGCCCTGATGGTCAGTGCTGGCCACGGATGCGGCCACCGGCACGGAAGACGGTGCCAGCGGCTGGTCCCCGGCGACGGGATGCGCCGGACGGGCCGGGAGCGTGTTCGTCGCGGTGGGGGACGCGCTGGCAGACGGTGCGGCGGCCAGAGGCACGGCGCGCGCCTGTGCACCACAGGTGGCGTATGCGGCAGGCGGGATGCGGGCGGCCCGCCCGTCCACGGCCGGTGCATCCAGCCAGTAGCGCTTGCCCTCGAAGGGGTAGGTGGGCAGCGGGATGCGGCGGCCCTGGGCCGGGGCGAGGCTGGCCGCCGGCAGGCGATCCAGACACCACAGCCGGGCATGGGCACGGGCAAGCGACCTCACCTCGTCATCGGCCGACTCCAGGCTGGCAACGCAGGCCGGCGCCTTCCTGGTGGGGGCGGCACGGCGCACCAGGTTGGCCAGAATGCGGCCCGGACCAACTTCCAGGAAGCTGCTGTCGGGGCTTTCGGCCAGGACATGCTGCACGGCATCGGCAAAGCGCACGGTGTCGCGCAGCTGCGCAGCCCACCAGTGCGGGTTGGTGGCCTCGGCATCGGTCAGCGGTCGGCCGGTCCGGCCCGAGACGATGGGGATGGTCGGGGCCGACAGGCTTACCCGGGACACGGCCCGCTCGAAGGGCGAGACGGCCGGCTCCATCATGGCCGAATGGAAGGCGTGCGAGGTCTTCAGCCGCTGGTTGGCGATGCCTTCGGCTTCCAGTTGCCGTGCCAGCGCATCGATGGCGGCCTCGGGGCCGGCCACCACACAGGCTTCGGGTGCGTTGATGGTGGCGATCGACAGTTCTGACGGCAGGCGTGATGCCACCTGGGCAGCCGGCTGCCGCACGGCCAGCATGGCGCCAGCCGGCAGGGCCTGGATGAGCTGGCCACGCAGGGCGACCAGCCGGGCGGCATCGGCCACCGGCATCACGCCGGCGATGACGGCGGCCGTGAATTCGCCCAGGCTGTGACCCACCAGCAGGTCGGGCAGCAGCCCCTGGTGCTGCCACCAGCGGGCCAGGGCGTACTCGATGGCAAAGAGTGCCGGCTGGGTCAGTGCCGTCTGGGCCAGGTCGGCCTCGCTGCCGTGAAAGACCAGCGCGCGCAGGTCGGCACCGCCTTGGCGGGCCTCGGTCAGAGGGGCTGTGTTCGACGTGGCCGGATATTCGCCGGAGGTGTGCCCATCCGGGCGTGAGCGCCCGTCGATGGTGGTGTCCGGCCCCTGGAACGTGGATTGTTCGTCGCTCGGCAGGCCGCTGTTCTCGGCGGACTGGATGAGCGTGTTCAGCCACGGATGGCCGTTGGCGCCGGGCAGGGGGCCGATGGCCTCGGCCACTTCGTCGAAGGCACGGGCAAAGACGGGCTCCTGCTCGTAGAGCTGGCGACCCATGGCGGCGTACTGGGCGCCCTGACCCGGGAAGAGCCAGACCAGGGGACCCTGGGCCGCCGCCATTGCATGGATGTGGTCGGGGGCGCTGTCGTTTTCCAGCGCGGCGACGGCCTCGTCGAGCGTCCGGGCCAGCACGCACTGTCGATGCGGCAGCGGACTGCGGCCGTGGGCCAGCGTGAAGGAGATGTCGCTCAGGTTGGCAAGCGTCGCTGACAGGAACGGGTCTGCGTCCTGGCCGGCGCGTGTGGCGGCCTTGTCCGCAGGATCGTCAGCCGCGCCCGTCCGGGCTTGTGCTGCCTGCAGTCGACGCAGGTGCTCGGCCAGCTGGCGACGCTGGGTGGCCAGCGCCGTGGGCGTGCGCGCGCTGAGCGGGAGGAAGGCGAGCGGAGCTTCGTCGGTGTGGCCGGACGGGGAGGCAGCCGTCTGCGCGGTACCGCTTGCAGGGGCACCGAGCGCCAGATCGGCCGGCGCTTCCTCGATGATGATGTGGGCGTTGGTGCCACCCACGCCGAAGGCGCTGATGGCCGCACGTCGTGGCGTGCCGGGTGTGGCCGGCCATGGCGTGGGCTCGGCGGTGACCCGGAACGGGCTCTGTTCCAGCTGCAGGCCGGGATTGGGCTTCCTGAAGTGCAGGGTGCCGGGGATGAGGTTGTGCTGCAGCGCCATCACCGTCTTGATGGTGGCCGATGCGCCGGCCGCGATGACCGTGTGACCGATGTAGCTCTTGAGCGAGCTGAGCACGGCAAAGCCGGTGTCCTGGGTCTCTTCGCGCCAGGCACGGGTGAGAGCGCGCACTTCCACCGGGTCACCCATGGGGGTGGCGGTGCCGTGGGCTTCCACGACCTGGATGCTGCGGGCGGGCACGCCGGCGTCGTCCAGGGCGGCGCGGATGACGGCATGCTGGCCTTCCACGCTGACCGCGGTGAAGCTGGCCTTGTTGCCGCCGTCGTTGTTGATGCCCACGCCGCGAATGACGGCGTAGACGGTGTCGCCGTCGCGGCGGGCATCAGCCAGGCGCTTGAGCAGCACCACGGCGGCTCCATCGGAGAACACCGTGCCCTGGGCATCGGCATCGAAGCTGCGGGTGAAACCGTCTGGCGAGAGCATCGAGCCGGCTTCGTGGCGGTAGCCGCTGTTGACCGGTGCGGTGACGGCAGCGCCCCCGGCCAGCGCCATCCGGCACTGACCGGCGCGCAGCGCCTGTACGGCCTGGACGATGGCCACCAGCGAGGTGGAGCAGGCGGTGTGTACCGAGACGGCGGGCCCCCGCAGGTCCAGCCGGTTGGCGGTGCGGGTGGCGATGTAGTCCTTCTCGTTGTCGAGCATCACCTGGAATTCGCCCAGGGCGGCGATCTTTTCCGGGTAGTGCTGCAGGTGGCGCTGGAAGTAGGTGGCGTTGTACATGCCGGCGAAGACGCCGATCTGACGGTCGCCGTCGCGCGGGGCCTGGCCGCCCTGCTCAAGGCACTGCCAGGCCAGTTCCAGGAAGATGCGCTGCTGCGGGTCCATCAGCTCGGCTTCGCGCGGGCCGATGCCGAAGAAGGCGGCATCAAAGCGCGCTGCGTCGTCGAGCACGCCGCGTGCCGCCACGTAGTCGGGGTCGCCGGTGAGGCTGGCGGGCAGGGAGGGGTCCAGCTCCTCGGGCCGGAAATGACGGATGCCGTCACGGCCGGCGATCAGGTTCTGCCAGAGTTCCTCGATGCTGGCAGCGCCCGGGAAGCGGCCTGCCATGCCGATGATGGCAATGGTGCGCTCGTCTTCGTCCGTTGGGGGCGTGATGTTCGCCTGGCCGGCAGGGGCAGCATGCGGGGCGCCGTCGTCCGTACCAGGGGCAGACTGGCTGTCCGGATGCGTTCCGGCATGTGGGGTCGTCTCGGCCGGGGCCTGATGGGATGCGTGCCCGGCGCGGGCCGCAACATCACCAGGTTGCAGGATGTGCTGCAGCTCGGCGGCCGGCACGCCTTCCGCGATGCGCGCGGCAAAGGCCGTCACTGTGGGGGTGCCGAAGAAGTCCTCAATGCCGATGGCCGGTCCGAAGGTCTGCTGCAGGGCTTCCAGGGCCTGGGCGGCCAGCAGCGACGATCCCCCCACCTCGAAGAAGTTGTCGTGGGCGCGCAGGCCCCGGATGGCCAGGATGGGTTCCAGCAGCGCGATGATGCGCTGTTCGAGCCGGCGCTTGAGCGCAGGGGTCAGGGCCTGGCTGCCGATACCTGCCTGGCCATCAGGGCGAGGGGGCGTCTCGGTCGTGCGAGGTGTGCCGGATACAGGTTGTGGTGTCGATGACGCAGCGGATGCCGCGATCTCGCGTTTATTCTGGTTTGAATGTGCAAGATCTGTATCGATTCCGGTTACGTCACGGTCTGTAACCTCCGTGTCTTCTGTAAAACCGGTGTCGACAGAGTTTACGGGTGTTGTGTCTTTGGTCTCCATGGCCTGCAGGGCGCGGCGGTCCAGCTTGCCGTTCAGCGTGATCGGCAGTTGTGGGACGGCCACGAAACGTGCGGGCATCATGTAGATGGGTAGGCGCTGGCGGCAGTGGTCGCGCAGGGCGTCGTCATCGGGCAATGTCTGGCCGGCGGCTGCCACCAGCCAGGCCACCAGGCGGCGCTCGCCATTGGGCGGGCACTCGTCGGTGATGGCAGCATTGGCAACGGCCGGATGGCTGGCCAGCACGGCCTCGATCTCGCCCGGCTCGATGCGAAAGCCCCGGATCTTGAGCTGGCCATCCAGCCGACCCAGGTACTCCAGGCGGCCATCGTCGAGCCAGCGCACGGCGTCGCCGGTGCGGTAGAGCACGTCGTGAGGACCACCGAACGGATCGGCGACAAAGCGTTCCTTCGTGAGATCCGGGCGGTTCAGGTAGCCCAGGGCCACGCCCGGGCCACCGATGTAGAGTTCGCCGGTCAGGCCGGGGGGAACGGCATCGCCCAGCGGGCTCAGCACGCGCACGTAGGTCCAGTTGATCGGGCGGCCCAGCGGCACGGAGGCGTGGCTGTCCAGATCGTGTTCGGACACCGGTCCCGTGACGGCAAAGGTGGTGGTCTCGGTAGGGCCGTAGCCGTTGATCAGCTGCAGTCCGGGCAGTGCCTGCAGCGCCCGGCGCACATGACGGGGCGACAGGGCCTCACCGCCGGTCATCAGCGTGCGCAGACCCTGCAGGTGCAGCGGATCCTCGTCGACGATACGGTTGAAGAGCGCAGCGGTCAGCCACGCGGTGTTGACCCGTTCGGTGCGGATGGTCTCGGCCAGGCCGGCCCCCGAGGGGATGGCCTGGGGATGGACGACGCAGGTGCCCCCATTGAGCAGCGGGCCCCAGATCTCCAGCGTCGAGGCATCGAAGGCCAGCGGCGCTGCGTGCAGCATCACCACCTTCGGGCCCAGCGGGGCGTAGTACTGGCGGTAGACCAGCCGGACGATGGCACGATGGGGGATGACCACTCCCTTGGGCGTGCCGGTGGAACCGGAGGTATACATCACGTAGGCGGGTTGGCGCGCCGGGCTGCCGTACCGGGCCAGCTCCTGCTCGGACAGCCGCTCCGACAGGCAGGGCACCGTGTCGAAGCCCGCAAGCGTGTCGGTGTCGTCGTGGTCGATGCCTTCGATGTCCAGCGTCGGGATGCCGCGTGCCTTGGCCAGCGCCAGCTGATGGGGCTGGGTATGCGAATCCACCAGCAGCAGCGTGGGCTGGCTGTCTTCCAGCATCAGCGACAGCCGCTGTTCCGGGCTGGCCGGGTCGATGGGCACATAGACAGCGCCCAGCCGCAGGATGCCCAGCATCAGGGCGATGGCTTCGGGCCGGCGTGACAGCAGCATGGCCACGCGGTCGCCTGCCCCTACGTCCAGCGCCTGCAGGCGCGCAGCGTGGCGCAGCGAGATCTCGCGCAGGGTTTCGTAGCTCCAGGTGACGCCGGGCGTGCCGGGCATGCGCACGGCCGTGGCATCGGGGTGGCGACGGCACTGCAGGTCGAAGCGCTCGATGACGGTGGCCTGCGGCAGGCGCGCGTCCCCGTCGGTGGGGCCGGACCAGGTCTGCAGCACCAGCGGCCGGATGTTGGTGGCCAGATTGGAGAACTGGCGCAGCTGCTGCGGGCCCTGCAGCACCAGCTCGATCAGCAGGTGGCGCAGCAGCCGCCGCCAGCCATGCAGCGCCACGGCATCGTAGCGGCCGCTGGGTGAGCAGATGGTTACGTCTTCGCCGACAAAATGCAGCGAAATGTCAGCCTTTTTACGGGACGTCGACGATTCGGTATCGGACGGGATGGCATCATGCCCAACAGGCATGGCGTTCACGGCGTCGGTTTCGGCCGGCAGCCCGGTCGGGGCGGCTTCCTCGACGAACAGCGCCAGCCCGGTCTCGCCTTCCCAAGTGTTGCGTCCATTGTCCACATGCTGGCGTGCGAGCGCCAGCAGGCTGGCGGTGTCGCCCAGTTCGCCGGGTAGCGTGCCGCCACCGATGCGGTGGTCAGCCAGCATCCAGGCGGCCAGCCAGGGTACAAGCCGGGGTTCGTCCTGCCCCCGGCGCGCTGCCAGGGCCGTGGTCAGATTGGCGGGAAGCTTGATCGAGATGGAAGCCACAGCTGCGAAAATCCGGTTGGATGAGAAAGATGCCGGATGGTTTCAGTCCTCCCCTGAGGGTAGGTGATTCATTCCAACAAGCAATCTATAGACGCATGATCGGTTTTGAACATGGGGCCAGTGGCAGGCAGCGTACCTTTTGCGACGCATCGGCCGACACAACGGGAACGCAGCCTGCCCTATCCGCCAATGCTAGCGTGACTGTTCAGGGTCGCCCATCTGAACGTTTGTCACATATTTTCAGTAAAACAATGCTGAGGGTGTTGCTTCTGGGCATCGGTGCTGGTATGAGCCTGGCAGCCTGCACGCCCGACAGCGATCCGCCGGCGGCTGCGCATCGCGGCCACGTCGATACCCATCCTGGTGGCGTGGCCACCGACAGCAGGAGCCCGGACCACATGTCTTCCTTCAATGGCGGAGAGCCGACCAGCCCGAAACTGCGACTGGCCGTCCTGGGGGACTCCGACAGTCATTCCTTCCATGATGCGGTTTCGCTGCACTACGGCACGCCCGAGGCGCGCGGTGGGGCGCAGCAGGCCAGTACCTGGCAGTGGACCGAGATCCTCGGGAGGCTGCGTCCCCGTGACATCGATCAGGGGCCTTTCGGTGAGGTGGGCAGCAGCGGGGCTGGCGCCTGGCTGCGGCGCAACGTGATGGGCAGCCTGGTGCGGCAGCACAAGGAAGACTTCCGCTACAACTTCGCCTTCAGTGGCGCCACCTGCGGTGCGCTCAACAACCCCACCTTCGGGCAGGTGCCCGGCCTGCTGGCCGAGATGGCCCGTGATCCGCAAGGCTGGCAGGACGTGCCGTCGGTGGTGCTGATCCGCATCGGCATCAACAGCCTGGGCAAGCGCGAGGACCTGCAGGCCTTTGCGAAGACAGGGGCGGATGCTGACAATCTGGCCCGGGTGCAGGCCTGTGCCGACCAGGTGGCCCAGGCCGTATCGGCGCTGAAAGCCCGTGATCCGGCGCTGGACATCATCCTGGTGGGGATCCTGAACAACGTCGACTGGCCGCCGCTGCACGCCAGCTTCCGCAACGCGCAGGAACAGACGAACATCGCCGCCGTGCTCGATGCCTACGACCAACGTCTGCGCCAGATCGCCGAGAGCACCAAGGGTGTGCATTTCTTCGACGACCGGGCCTTCTTCCGGCACTGGTTCGGTGCGCGTGATGCCCAGGGCCAACCGGCCTACAAGCACGTGAAGCTGTCCGGCAAGCGCGAGGTGGGCGTCACGCAGGGCGATGAACCCTGGAATGCCGTCATCGGCGATGGCCACGCCGGAACGGTCTGGAATGGCCTCTGGGCCGCCGCGATGGTGGACGAGTTCAACCGCATCAAGGGTCTGGACATCCCACCGATCCAGCCCGTGGAAATCGCGCGCGCCGCTGATCCGGACGGGCGCTTCGGCCTGTCCGAGTGAGGTTGCCCCGGGGCCGGCTTCGCGCGCTGGCCCCGGGGGGCTGCTCAGCGCAGCAGCCGCCGACCCGGTCGGGCGAAGTAGAACCATTCCCGTCCCGGCGGTGTTCCGGGGTTGGGGAACACCACGTAGCCATCTTCCGGCGCCGTCAGCGGAAGGCCGTCGGCACGGAACGCAATGGGTTCGCCCGCTGCCACGCGGTCGAACGAGCGCCAGTCGCGGGCGAAGCGGTCGCCGGTGGCGTGCCGGTCGAAGACATCGTACAGCTCGATCAGCTCGAAGCGTGCGGCCTGGTCGTCGGCTGGCGGGGTGAACTCGCTGCGCGAGAAATCCGGTGAGGGTTCAGCGGCCGGTGGGGCGTCATGGTCATGGCAGGTGGCAGGGGCCGCGCCTTCCTCGGGCAGCAGTCCGCCCATGTCCAGCAGGCGCAGTGCGTTGTCGATGGCGGCACGCGCCACGGCCGGTGCTTCCGGATCCAGGTGCTGTCCGCATTCCACCGTGACGGCGTAGCCGCCATGGGCCCGCATGTATTCGGTGGTGCCGATCCCGTAGGAGATGCTGCCGTTCTGGCGACGGCGCACGCCCTTGGCGTAGGCTGCCAGCCAGCCATAGACCAGGCGCCGGGGGCCGATGGCCTGCGCCAGGCGTTCTTCCTCGGCCGAACGCCTGAAAGGCTCCAGCTCCTCCTGGTTGTCGGCGGGGCCGAAGAACACGAAGGGCTCGCCTGGCGCCGAGAAGGTGTGCAGGTCCACCAGCACGTCGTGGCTGGCCAGGATCGGTCCCAGCCGGGTGGCGATGCGATCCTCGACGTTCTCGGGCGACAGGCTGGGGCGGAAGTCGCGGTTCAGGTTGCGGTCGCCCTCGCGGCGGCCGGCAGCCCAGGCCACCGGATTGGCCACCGGCACGAAGGTGAGGGTGCCGCGATGCAGGATGCGACGGCCCTCGGCGAATTCCGCCAGGATCTGCCGGATGGCGATGGGTCCGGCCGTCTCGTTGCCATGCACGCCGCCCATCACCAGCAGGCGCGGGCCAGGGCGCAGCGCATGGTACTGGTGGACCTCGATGACGCGTGAGGCACTGGGTTTGGTGGGCTTGGTGGCGTTGGTGAGCGAGTCGGCCATGGTGAATCGGGCGAAGGTCGAGAGAAGGTGCAAGGCGGAAGCTTGCGGCAGCCGTCCGGCCTGATGTCCCGGGCGTGTCTGCCCCGGGACATTTCTGAAAAAAGGACTGGAACGAGATTACCAGAACCTGGCCAGGGCGGCAGGCGGACATGACCATGATGCTGGGCACTGGGCACTGGGCACTGGGCACTGGGCACTGGGCACTGGGCACTGGGCACTTGGTGCTGGGTGCTGGGTGCTGGGTGCTGGAGCCGAGGCCGGCGGTTTTTCAGCCTGTGGTGCAGGGCATGCCGGGTATGTGGGTCAACGTCCAGTGCCCGATACCCGTTTCAGGACCCGGCACCGGCTGCGAGTGTCCGGGGGCAGGTTTCGTCTTCGGGGGGGGCGTGCCGCACCGGATGGGCCGGGGGATACGTCCGGGTTATCCGCCGCCAAGGGGGCGGAGCCCCGTTATGATTGTGCAGAGGGAAGATCCATGGAGCGACAGTCGATGCAGCATATTCCGATGGCACGGTCGGGCGCCTGGCGCCGGCTGGGGCTGGCAGCCACGATGGCCGGCGCGATGCTGCTGGGCGGGTGCGCCACCTATTTCGGCGCCGAGGTCACGGCCTACCACCAGCAGGAACCGGCCCTGCAGGGGCTGAGCTTCCGCTTCAAGCCCGACGCGGACCAGGCCAACAGTCTCGAATACCAGACCTATGCCGGGCTGGTACGCGAACAGCTGCTGGCGCATGGCCTGAAGGAAACCGGCAGCAGTCGTCCGGACGTGGACGTGACGCTGGACTATTCGGTGGACAACGGCCGGCCGGTCAACTACAGCCAGCCCAACTACGCCTATGTCTTCCAGGGCTATCGCCAGGTGGCGCATCAGCGCACCGATGCCAACGGCCAGGTCGTTACCTACTGGGAGACGGTGCCCATGTATGGCTATGATCTGGTGGGCTATTCGACCTACCAGCGCACCATCTACCGCAAGCAGGTCAAGCTGGCGCTGACGGGCACGAAGCCGCTGCCGGGACGGCCGGCGCGCCTCTATGAAGGCTCGGTCGTGTCGGATTCCGAGGATGGCGCCCTGAACAACGCCGTGCCGCTGATGGTGAAGGCGCTGTTCCAGGACTTTCCGGGGCCCAATGGTGTGACCCGCCATGTGCAGGTGCGCCTGGATGGCGACGAGAAGGTTGCCGATGAAACCCGGGCGAAGGGAGAAGGGCAGCCCTCGGGCAAGGCGCCGAATGCAGAAGCGGCACCCAAAGGTGCCGCGGGCCGGCAGGCTGCCGGCTCATCCCGTCCGCCCCGAGAGGGGCACTGAGGGCAGGGCTCAGCTGCCCGAGCGCTGCGGCCAGGGGGTGGGCAGGCCGATGCCCAGCTGCCGCGTGCGGCGCTCCATCCGGCGCACCAGGCGCTCGATGTCCTGCTCTTCAGCCTCGTCCAGCCGGCGGGCCGGTTCACGCAGCCGGGCGCTGCGGATCACGCCCCGCACCTTCAGCAGCTGCTTGACCACGGCCGGGCCGATGACCAGCTGCTTCTGATGGCGCATCAGCGGCAGGTAGGCGTCGAAGACATCCTCGGCGTCGTCACGCTTGCCGGCCTCGAAGAGTTCCTGCAGCTTGATCAGCGCCTCGGGGTAGGCAAACGCGCTGAAGGCGCCATCCACCGTGCGGTCGAGTGCCTGCGGGAAATGCAGCCCGTCGTTGCCCTCGAAGAGGGCCAGGCGGCGCACACCCTTGGTCTCGGCGTCGCGCAGCGCCTCGGCCTTGTCCAGACCCGAGCCCAGGCCCTGGCACATGCCCACCAGACGCTCGAAGTCCTGCAGCATGCGGATGAGCAGGTAAGAGGCGATGGTGACGCCGGTGACGGCGGGCTGGTCGTGCAGGATCCAGGGGATCTCGCCCAGCCGCTCGCTGACGCGCTCGAAATAGTTGTAGATGTCCTCGTCGGTGCGCAGCGTCACATCCGGGCTGATACGCACGCCGGCTGCGCCTGCATCCATCACCCGCCGGCCCAGCAGCGCCAGGTTGTCGATGCCCGGCGAGGAGATGTCGACGATGGCCGGGATGCGGCCGTTCAGGTGCCGGATGCCGGCACGGACCACCGAAAGGCGCTCGTCGTTGGTGAGCTTGTCGGCCTCGGAGCCGGCCCCCAGCAGCAGCACGCCACTTGCACCGCAGGCGACCAGGAAGTCCATCTGGGCCCGGATGCCATCCAGATCCAGGGTCCCGTCGTCGGTGAACGGTGAAATGGCTTCGGCAAACACGCCGCGCGTAGAGGTCGTGATCAGGGGGCGATCGTTCCAGTTCAGGTTCAAACCACTTTCCTTCGAAGATTCACGTGATGATCTGCGGCATCCGTGACGGTGTGCCAGGCGCAGGAAGCTGGGCAGCAGAGCATTCGGGGGCTGCACATGTCGTGCGGCAATGGCTGCTGCTGCGGGCCGGGCGGCCGCTTCGGATGCCGACGACATGCCTCGCCACCGAGGCATGCCGACACCCCTAGAAGTCTACATGAGCTGCCCGCACACGGCCTGCCCGGGGCGCCGGATTCAGAAAACGTTACATACTTGTGCGGCTATCAGGAGACGCTGGCAGCCGGATCGACGTCGGTGCCGACCAGGGGACGCTCGCGGGGGACTCTCGTTCGGGCAGGCGGGCCCCTTCATTCGAATAAGCACGAGTGAGAACCGTTCAGGTGCATTTCACCCTCCTTTTGGGTGAAAATCCGTTTTCATGCTCAGTTTTGACAATCGTTTGCAAAAAATTTCCAAACGACGTGACAAACCCGAATCTCATGTTATTATGCGTTCCGCGTCGCGCCCGTAGCTCAGTTGGATAGAGTACTTGGCTACGAACCAAGGGGTCGTGGGTTCGAATCCTGCCGGGCGCGCCACCCATTCAAGGGCCTGAATTCAAAGCGAATTCAGGCCCTTTTTCTTTGCCCTCAGGCTGGACGCACGAAGCCCTCCCGGGAAAGGGCGTGCGTGCTTGGGCAGAAATGCCCCGACCCCGTGGGGCCCGGGCGCTGTCTGTCGGTTCTCGTGTGTGGATCAGTCCGAGCTGCTGCCCAGGAAGCGCCGCATCAGGTCGGCGGTCATGCTGCGGACCTCGAACTTGTCCATGATGTCGGCGCGGTGCGCCTCTACCGTCTTGATGCGGATGTTCAGGTCGCCGGCAATCTGCCTGTCCAGGCGGCCGGCCGCGACTCATGGTATTATGCGTTCCGCGTCGCGCCCGTAGCTCAGTTGGATAGAGTACTTGGCTACGAACCAAGGGGTCGTGGGTTCGAATCCTGCCGGGCGCGCCACCCATTCAAGGGCCTGAATTCAAAGCGAATTCAGGCCCTTTTTCTTTGCCCTCAGGCTGGACGCACGAAGCCCTCCCGGGAAAGGGCGTGCGTGCTTGGGCAGAAATGCCCCGACCCCGTGGGGCCCGGGCGCTGTCTGTCGGTTCTCGTGTGTGGATCAGTCCG
>ERZ773057.178-NODE-178-length-30169-cov-42.481670_pt1 | contig 30169 bp, 22 predicted proteins | sample MGYA00580629_ERZ773057 | MGnify/ENA primary metagenome ERZ773057 (study PRJEB29015, sample SAMEA2738143) | human oral metagenome | biome: human oral; feature: human-associated habitat; material: saliva | place: China | collected 2163 ...
GCTTCTGGGTGTTCCACGCGGGGCACAGCTCCTGGCAGCGGCCGCACTCGGTGCAGGCGTACAGGTCCAGGCGGGCCTTCCACGAGAAGTCCTCGATCGTGCCCACGCCGAGGACCGTGTCTTCGGGGACGTCGTCGAAGTCGTCCTCGCTGGTGACCGGTTTTCCGTCAATGAGCATGTGATCGGCCGGACCCAGGGACTTCGTGCCGTCGGCGTTTCGGCGCGTGTACAGGTTGAGGATCGCGACGAAGCGGTGCCATGCGACGCCCATGCCGGTCTGGATGCCGACGACGGTCAGCCAGGTCATGGAGGTGATGACCTTCAGGGCGCTGACTGCCACGATCGCGTTGGCCAGCGAGGTGGCGGAGGAGGAGGCTGCAGCCGTGAAGAGTGCGCCCAGCCAGGCGGTGAGCGGGAAGTGCAGGGCGGTCGCGTGGGCCTCGAGGCCCTCCGTCGCGCTGAAGAGCGCGTATTCAAGGCCGCGTAGGGCGACGACGCACGCGCACACGATGAGGATGACCCACTCGACGAAGAGGGCCTGCCAGCGGGTTGAACCCAGGAAGCGGGAAGCGAGGCCCTTCGGGGAGGAGTCGCGCGGGTGGGGGCGGGTCAGGGACGAGGGCGGGGTGCCTTCCGGGTCGGCCGTGGCAGCAGCGGCGTCGGGGTCGTCGTTGGAGAGGGCCGCCTCGGCGGCCGTTCCGTGCCCGGCGCGCTGGCGCACGATCATGAGGCCGACGATGCCCGCCAGGCCACCCCACGCGAAGACCTCGGTGAGCCACTCCCAGGGTGCGAAGTGGCCGAGGAGAGGGAGAGTGAAGGTTTGGACGCGCAGCTGGGCGTAGCCGGTGACCAGGGTGAGGAAGAGGATCGGGAAGGACACCATGACCAGCCAGTGAGCTGCTTTGATCCACGGGCGCCCCTTGAATTCGCGGTGGGTGAGCGCCGCGGAAATAACACCCCACGCTCGTTTGCCGACGGGGGTCAGGCGCCCCGGGTCGGGTGTTCCCGCTGCGATCGTGCGCCACATGTGCGCGACACCGCGGGCGAACGACAGGATGGCCAGAGCGCTCACCAGCAAGGCAAAGCTCCACGTGATGGCGATCAGCGTCGGATTGGCCACGTTTCCTCCTCTACTTTGCTGCACACCATTGTGTCATCTCGACCACGACGCGACCCGATCCCGGTGCAAAGCGTGCGCAATTACGCGCCAATTCACCTGCTCAGAACGCTAAATGTGCTCACCACAACGTGGATATGGGCCGCCAACGGCGTAAAAGTATGCGACAGTGAGAGTGTGCTTCCCGTCTCGCAGCCAGACATAACACTGTCCGACCAGGAACTCTTCGGAGACGATCATCCGCATGATCACTGCGGCGTCTTCGGCGTATGGGCCCCAGGCGAGGACGTGTCCCGCCTCACCTACTTCTCCCTCTATGCGCTCCAGCATCGAGGCCAACAGAGCGCCGGAATCGCCACTTCCAATGGCAAACAGATCCTGGTCTATAAGGATCAGGGCCTGGTCTCCAAGGTCTTCTCAGAGCAATCCCTCCAGGGCTTGCGTGGTCACATCGCCCTCGGGCACGTGCGCTACGCGACGACCGGCGCGGACGTGTGGCGCAACGCTCAGCCCACGTTGGGTCCCACACCCACGGGCACGCTGGCTCTGGCACACAACGGCAACCTGACGAACACGACGGAGCTGCGCGAGCTGGCCTCAGGCATCGCCGACGCAGGTGAGGACTTCGAACGCGGAGCTTCCACTGACACGTCCCTCGTGACCGCGCTTCTCGGCATGGCCGACCGTATTCCCGGGCCCGCCCCCTTCATCGCGAGTCCCGCCGTCACGCCCGCCGATTCCGACGAGCGTGAATCCGCCCAGGCCTCGTCGGTCACCGATCCCGAGCCCGCGCCCCTCGTCGGCGCAGCCCTGAAGGTCCTGCCCCGCATCAAGGGCGCGTTCTCCCTGGTCTTCATGGACGAGAACACGCTGTACGCTGCGCGTGACCCGCACGGCTACCGGCCCCTGGTCCTTGGGCGCCTCCCTTCCGGCTGGGTCGTCGCCTCCGAGACCGCTGCCCTGGACCTGTGTGGCGCGACCGTCGTGCGAGAGATCGAACCCGGTGAACTCATTTCCATTGACGCGTCGGGTGTACACTCGCGACGCTTCGCGGTGCGCCGCGCCAACACCTGCGTCTTCGAGTACGTGTACCTGGCGCGCCCCGACACGACGATTGGCGGGCGCCGCATCGTGGCCGCGCGCCACCAAATGGGGGCCGCCCTGGCGCGCGAGAACCCCATCGACGCGGACATAGTGATGCCCACTCCCGACTCGGGGACGCCTGCCGCCATCGGTTACGCGCAGGAAGCCGGCATCCCCTTCGCGCAGGGGCTCGTGAAGAACGCCTACGTTGGTCGCACCTTCATTGAACCCACGCAGTCGCTGCGTCAGCTCGGTATTCGCCTGAAGCTCAACCCCCTGCGCGAGGTCATCGAAGGCAAACGCCTCGTCGTCATCGACGACTCGATCGTTCGCGGTAACACGCAGCGCGCGCTCGTCAAAATGCTGCGCGAGGCCGGGGCCTCCGAGGTGCACATCCGCATCTCGTCCCCGCCCGTGCTGTGGCCGTGCTTCTTCGGCATCGACTTCCCGACGCGCGCTGAACTCATCGCCTCCTCCATGGACGTCGAGCAGGTGCGCGCCCACCTCGGCGCCGACTCGTTGGCCTACCTGTCGATCGACGGCATGGTCGCGGCGACCGGACAGGGCACATCCCTATGCCTGGGCTGCTTCACAGGCGAATACCCCGAGACGATCCCCGCCGGGACTCCCGTGCCCGGCACACCCGACGCTACCCCCTGCTAACCCCCACGCCCGCGACGTACCCCTGCGCCACGGGCGTTTCCCCTTCTCCGATCACCCAGACCCGGCCTCGTCGAAGGCCACCTGCGAAAGGCACCACCCATGACCGACACCCCCTTGGACTACGCGGCTGCAGGCGTTGACACGGCAGCGGGCGATCGCGCCGTTGAACTGATGAAGAGCGCCGTGGCCGCCACCCACGACTCGACCGTCCTGGGCGCGACCGGCGGATTCGCCGGCATGGTCGACGCGTCGGCGCTGCTGGGCATGAAGAGGCCGCTGCTCGCGACTTCCACGGACGGCGTGGGCACGAAGATCGCGATCGCGCAGGCCATGGACGTGCACGACACGATCGGCCAGGACCTGGTCGGCATGGTCGTCGACGACATCGTCGTGATTGGCGCGCGCCCGGTCCTCATGACCGACTATATTGCCTGCGGGCACGTGGTCCCCGAGCGTATTGCCTCCATCGTCACCGGCATCGCGCGGGCCTGCGAGGCCACGGGCACGCCCCTGATCGGCGGTGAGACCGCCGAGCATCCGGGGGTCATGGAACCCGACGACTATGACATCGCGGGTGCGGCGACTGGCGTCGTGGACGCCTCCAAGCTGCTGGGACCTGAGCGCGTGACGGGCGGCGACGTCGTCATCGCGATGGCCTCTTCCGGTCTGCATTCCAACGGCTATTCGTTGGTGCGCTCGGTCGTGGCCCGCGTGGGCGCGTCGCTGGAGTCACACGTGGCCGAGTTCGGCCGCACCCTCGGCGAGGAGCTCCTGGAGCCCACGCGTCTGTACACGCGCCTGTGCCTGGACCTGGTCGAACGCTTCGGCGTCGGCGGTATTCACGCATACTCGCACGTGACCGGCGGCGGTCTGGCCGCGAACCTGTCGCGCGTCCTGCCTGCCGGCGCCGTCGCCACCGTGGATCGCTCCACATGGATGGTGCCCCCCGTGTTCGACTGGGTGCGCCGCGGCGGCGACGTCACCTGGGTGGGCATGGAGGATTCCCTCAACCTGGGCGTCGGCATGGTCGCCGTCGTCTCCGAGTCCGTCGCCTCCGAGGTCCTGGCCGCGATTAACGAGGCCGGGGTGGCCGCGTGGGTCCTGGGCTGCGTCACGTCGATCGGCAGCGATGGGACCGTAGAGGGCGTCGGGTCGATCGACGACATGGGCGCCGACGCCTCCGGTGTGCGCCTCATTTCAGGTACGAAGGGCGTGCAGGCTGGTGCCGTGGCGCTGCACGGCACGTACCGGGTGGGCTGATTCTTCGTTGTGCTGCGCGTGAGTGCGGGGGCGGGGCCGCTGGCCTCGGCCCCGCTTTGCTCGTGGGTTCCTGAGCGGTTGGGTGCGTCTGCGCGCGGGGTACGAGGCGCCCGTTGTTGCGTGGCGGGGGTGATGCGCGCGGCATTCCAGCGCGCGAGGTACGAGGCTTGGGCGCGGTGGGTGCACGGCTGCGGGGGCGCTCTGTTTTGGGTCGCGGAGTTGCGTGCGTATTGCCTCGCGGGTCAGGACTCGCTGTGGCACGCCAAAACGGCGGGCCGGGGAGCGGTCCGCCGGATGGCTGAGCCGTTACTTAGTGGAGGAACCACCTGTCCAGAAGGACTCATCCAGCTGTTTCGGATCGATGTCGTCGTCCTCTGCTGGAATATTCGCGAAGTCGGCGTATTTCGAATAGAGGTCGTCGTCGATTGCATCGTCCTCTTCGGACTCGTTCTCGGCGTCGTTCGCCGTGTACGAGTCCTCATCCGCCAGCTCTCGCTGAAGTGCATGTAGGTCGGTGTCGGGGCTGAAGTACTTCAGCTTCCGAGCGACTTTCATCTGCTTAGCCTTTTGACGGCCGCGCCCCATGGCGTCGACCCCCTCCGCGTCGTTCGGGTCCGCGTGAAGCGGTTCCCTGGGTGTTCAAAATGTTTCGTGGGACCATCATAGCTAATGACGGGCCTTTGCCTCACCTTGGACCGTGTTTTGCGCGCACAGCGCAGCTGGAAGTTCGTCTTTCTGGCTCGTAGAGTGGCGGAAACACGCTCGTTAAAAGCCGTGCTGTGAACGGTGTTACGAATGGGCGTGGGGCGGATATGCGCGTTCCCCTCGCACAAACGGGATGTCCGGGTGAGGGGAACGGTTGGACGAACGGTGGTTGGTGTTAGGCTTCCACGGCCTCGTCCGCGGCTGCGAGAGCCGCGAGCGTCTGCGAGGCGGCCTCACGTCCGATGCGGCGCGCCTGGCGGCGGGCGCGCCGGGGCTTACGCGTGGCGAGAAGAACGATCACGGTGAGGGCGCCCACCGCAGACAGTGCCACGATGCCGACCTTTTTGAGGGCCTCCGTGTTGCCGCCCACAGCGTCCTGCAGAGCCAGTGACGCGGACTTCTTGATGGCCGTGAAGCGGGCGGTGGCTTCGTCCTTCGCTTCCTGTGCGAGCGCCGCGGGTTGGACGCGTTCGTAGAGCTGATCGATTGTGGCCGCGAGTTCGGCGCGCTGGCGCTCCAAGTCGGCGGCGATCTGTGCTTCGGTGCGCGCAACGGAGGACTGCGCGGCGGCGGAATCGCCGACGGTCACGGTGCGAGGGGCGACGGTGTTGCTCACTTGCCCATTCCCTTCTCGATGGCTTGCTTAGTGGCGGCGACCGACGCGGCCGGGTCCGGGCGGTGCTTTTGTGCGCTGCGGAGCGCGGTTGCGCCGGCGAGGGCCAATACGATCACGATTAGGAGGAGCAGTCCGACGACGATCAGCGACGCCGCCCATGCGGGCACGACGAGGGTCAGGGCAACCTCAATCGTGTGAAGCGTCCAGCCGAGCAGAAAGAGAGCGAAAACCGCGGCCGTCGCAAGGAGCACCGCTCCCTTCGCGCTCTTGGCGGCGAAAGCGAGCGCCTTCGTTTTGTTGAGCTCGATTTCGTCGCGCACAATGCCGGAGAGTTGGCTGGTTACGGACGCGATGAGGGTCCCGATGCTGGGGCGCGCCTCGGGGGCGGGTGCCGCGTGCTGTGGAGTGTGGCGCGCACCGGGCGCGGCCTGCTCGGGTGCGGCGGGCGGCGGGTACTGCCCGGGACGGGGAATGGGCTGGGTCATGGGGGCTCCTGCGCGTGCGGGGGTAACGAGGCGTCGCCTCGCCTGATACACCTAGTCTCTCACGAAGAAAGACGGCTCGCAGTGACCCGTATGCTACTTGTCAGCCCAGCGACGTAACTCGTCGTGCTACTCCTGGGGGCTATTCCTGGGGGCTACTCCTGGGGGGCGATCGAGCCGGGCAGGTCGGAGAGGATCTTGCGGGCGCGCACAACCAGGTCGGACACTTCCGGTTCGGTCAGGGCGGAGTCCTCGTTGTCGACTGTGGGGATGCCGCGCGCGGACGCGTCGGCGTTCTCCTCGCCCGAGGTCCCTGCGTCAGTGGCGCCGATCGGTGCCATGAGTGCAGTCTCATCAGCTGCGGGACCCTGAGTGGAGGGAGCCGGGGCGGTCACGGGAGTGGAGGTGCCAGCCACGACCTCGTCAAAGGCGGAAGGAGAGGAGGGGAGGAGTGCGAGCATCGACTTCGGATCCTCAGGGTTGGCTTCGAGGGAAGCAGCGATGATGGCCTGCGAAGGGCCGGGCGCGTCGAGGGCAACCCGACCGTTCGTGAGCAGAATCGCACGGTCCGTGGAGGCGGCGAACTCGGCGGACGCTGTTGAGACGACGACAGCGCAACCCGCGTTGGTGAGCGAGCGTAGGAGCGGTTCGAACTCGGCGCGCGCATCGGCGGGCAGGGAGACGGGGTCCTCAATGAGGAACACGTCGGCGCCGGACACGATCGCGCGGGCGATGAGCGCCTTGAACCGCTCCCACCGGGTGAGTTCGGAGGGACGTAGATCGACGCGTTGAGCGAGGCCCGTCACCTGGAGGGCGCCCACGAGGTTGTCCCAGTCGGCGACGGAACCTGTGGCCGACAGGGGAGCGAGGATGTTCTGGCGGATCGTCAGCGCGTTGTCAAGCGGCGAATCCGTGCGGATCAGCGCAACCGATCCGATGCGTCCCGCCAGGCGCGCCGCCCACGAACGCGAGGGCGCGGCGACGATACGACCGGCGTGTGGCTCTTCGAGGCCCGCGAGAATCAGGAAGAGGGCGCGTGCGCGGCGCCCACTCGGGTCCAGGATTGCGCTGAGCGTGCGCGCCCGGAAACCCATGTCGACGTCTGCCAGGAGCACCGCGCCGGTCGCGTCATCTGTGTAGGTCAAGCCCAGGCCGGCGACCAGGACCTTGCCGCCACGGCCCTTCGCTGCGAAGGAACGACGCGACCGGTACCAAGGGCGAGGCTCGGTCGTCGGCAGGTGCCCAGGCAGCGGCGCGATGACGACCTCACCCTGCGTGGGCTGGGGCGCCTGCGGTTGTGTCTGCTGCGGCTGTTGCGTCGGGGTTTCGTTCGTTGACGAGGCCGTGGCCCCCTCGGCGGCAGCGTCGACCGCGGCGGCGGTAGGCTCGGAGACGGCCTGCCCCGTGGCGACCGTCAGGTCGGCCACGTCCTGGCTATCCGTACCCTGCAGGTTTTCACGCGACTCATTCGACATACCCCTATTCTTTCAGGATCGTGCGGTTTGTGCCGTTATGGCGCGCGGGGGTGGGGTGGGTGATACGTTTGTGAGGTCCTGCGAGCGCGTGTGGTGGCTGTTGCTGCCGTGTTCCCTGTATGGGGATGAACCTATGCGATGCATCAGGAGGACGTTTTCCCCGCGAAAGCGGGGATTTTTCTATGGTTGGGCTCTTTCCTTCGCGCAGCGAAGACGTTATGCCGAACATGCGTTGTATAAGGCAAATTTTGATGTTATCGTGTACCTATCAACCCCTCGGGGTGATCGCTGCCCCGTCGGGGCTGCTGGGCTCAACAATTTCAGAGTAACCAGACTCACTCATCGTAGCGTGTTTTGGTTGCGTAGGAAGCGAAATCTACTCGAGGTAGAGATGATGGCCCGAAAGAAACAAGGTAGTGAGGCGACCGCCCCTCGTCCGGTTGCGGCACCGCCGGTTTTTCCTGCCGCGCAGCCTGCCCTCACGGCTTCGGATCTGTCCGACCTTGCCCGTTGCTTTTGGGCGAAGAGTGGTAACGCTGACAGTTGGCTCTCCGTCGTACAGCACCTGATGGATGCAGCAGATGTTGCAGGGCATCTTTTTGATGACTATGTGAGTGAGCATCATCGTCGTCTCATGGCCTCCGTGTGGGAAGGGGACCAGGCGAAGGCACGGGCGGCGTTCGTGTTCCTAGCAGGGGTGCACGATGTGGGAAAAGTGGATTGCCGCTTCGCATGTCAGCGCCAAGACCTTGCCGAGCTGATTCGGCACCAAGGCCTCGTAGTGATGCGAAAGAAAGACTATGCAGAGCGAGCGTTCCTTCCCCACGGCCTCGTCAGTCAGTTCGCGTTTCAGGAGGCAATTGTTCGCGGCGGAGGCGACGCTGCGCGCGCCGTTCATTGGGCGGTCCTCGTAGGAATTCACCACGGGCGTTACCCGGATGCGGGTGCGGTCAACGTCGCGCGCCAGCAATACAGGACACAAGAGGGGTCGGAGCAGGACGACCCTCGATGGGGGCAAGCTCGCGTGGAGATTCTGCGGTGGATGGCAAAGCGCAGCGGCTTTCCGCTCGAAGCGCCAGGAACCGCGCTGCCTGAGCTCCCCATTGCCGTCGCCTCCGCCTATGCCTCGGCGCTCGTCATCGCGGACTGGCTCGCCTCAAATGAGGACTACTTTCCGCTGCGCCCCCGCCCCGACAAGGAAGATAAGGAATGTGCGATTCGGTTCTACCCGGAGCTGGATGCCGGGCAACAGGGCAAACGGGCAGCGCGCGGATGGAAGCGAGCAGCGTTTCCTGCCCCCATGCGTCTGCCCGCCACTCTCGGGGAACCAACCGCAGACTTCTATCGGCGTCGCTTCGGGTGGCCGGCCTCGTACCGGCCGACCTGTGCCCAGCGCGAGGCTGTAGAAATCGCCTCTACCGAAGACCCGGATCTCATGATCGTCGAGGCGCCGCCAGGGTCCGGGAAGACCGAGCTGGCTTTTGCAGCCGCTGAGGTTCTGATGCGTGCTCGCGGCCTGCAGGGAGTGTTTGTCGCGCTGCCCACACAGGCCACGACCAACGCCATGTTTGAGCGCGTGACGAGCTGGCTCACGAGCATCCTGGGCGATGAGCCGCAGCGGCTGGGCATCCAGCTGGCGCATGGGAAGAATAGCTTGAACGAGTCTTTCATGCGTCTGCTCGAGAGTGGCCAGAGCCCCCTCGAAGTGCACGACGACGAGGAGGACCTGGGCCTTCACGCGAGCCGGTGGATGGGGCAGCGCTGGCGCGCGACGCTCTCGCCCGTCGTGGTCGGCACGATCGACCAGGTACTACTCGCGGCTCTCAAGTCGCGTCACGTGCTGGTGCGCCATCTCGGGCTCATGGGCAAGGTCGTCGTCATCGATGAGGTGCACGCCGCAGACGAGTACATGGAGACCTACCTGGAGGCCGCCCTCACGTGGCTCGGCATGTACGGGATCCCCGTCGTCCTGCTGTCTGCGACCCTGCCGCCCGCGCGTCGCCGCGCGCTTCTGGACGCCTATCGACGAGGCCGTGGATCGTCGGGCGAAGGCGCTCAGTTGGTCGAGGGCATGATCGGGTATCCGGTCATCTCGACGGTGTCTTCCGCCGGTGTGCGCGTCCACGAGATTGACGGCGAGGCTGAGGCAGCCAAACGGATCGTGCCGACATCGGTGGGATCCCCGCGGGAGATCGCGGAACTGCTGGACCGCGAGCTAGCTGATGGCGGATGTGCCGTCGTTATCCGCAATACGGTCCGCGAGGCGCAGGAGACCTATGACGCGGTGAAGGCTGTCTTTGGACGCGAGCAGACGACCCTGCTGCACTCGCGTTTCTTGGCAGCTGAGCGTGCGGCGCGTGACCGTCGGTTGCTGGAGCTCTTCGGCAAGAACGCCGGACGGCGTCCCCGGCGTCACGTCGTCGTCGCAACACAGGTCATCGAGCAGAGCCTCGACGTCGATTTCGACCTCATGCTCACGGACCCCGCGCCCATGGACCTGATCCTGCAACGCATCGGGCGACTGCATCGACATGAGCGGGCGGATCGCCCTGCGGGGCTGCGCGAGGCCCGATGCCTGGTGCTGGTGGAGGACCTCTTTGCTGTGCCGTGGGCCTACTCGACAGGGACAGACCACGTCTACCCGCGACACGCGGTTCTGCGCACCCTCGGAATTCTTGCGGATCGCGGCGAGATTACGGTCCGTGAACCCGTCGACTATGCGAAGCTCACCGCGCTGGCGTACTCCGACGTAGAAGCCGTCGGACCCGCTCAATGGGCCGGTGCTTTCGACACCGCGCTCGACGAACGAGAACGCAGCACCGCGCAATCACGGATGCGGGCGAGCACGTGGTGCCTCGACGGCGCGAATCTTCCACGATGGCAGGCCCCCGAGTTCGAAGAGAAGCTCCAAGGAAACGTCGCCACGGGGGAGGAGACCAAGGGACCGGGAGTTGCCGCAGCTCGCGCCGCGGTGCGAGAGGGCGAAGACCAGATTCCCGTCCTCGTCGTCGCGATTGATCCCGAGCTGGGCAACGTCCCGGTGCCGCCACCCCTCACCGGAGGGGCCACCGACGATGAAGAACTTGAGGTCGGCGAATACAACGCTCGAGGGCGCATCGCCGACATCTGCTCGTGGAGTATCTCCCTGCCGCCGTGGGCGTTGCGCACTCGCGGGCAGAGCGTCGACCAGGCGGTGGACGCAGTTGCAGGTGCCATCTGGGATGATCCCATTACGGCGGAATGGGCGTGTCGCGAGCACCCGTTCCTGGCGGGAGAACTGATCCTCGCGATGTACAAAACCCCCGGCGGGGAGCGCCTCACGCGCGACCTGTGCGGACACACATTCACATACTCCACAGAAAAAGGAATGGAGGTGCAGGGTCAATGAAGAACCCTGAGTACAACCTGCTCGACGAGCCGTGGATACCCGTCCGGCTCCTCGACGGGACCATCGCCGACGTCGGGCTGCTGGAGCTTCTTCGGCGCACGACAGAGATTGCCGATCTCGCGTGTGAGCTACCGACGCAGAGCATCGCGATCCAGCGACTCGTTTTGGCTATCGCGTATCGTGTGGCGCCACCGCGCGATGCACGCGACTGGGTCAGGCAGTGGGACGAAGGCGCTCCGACGGAACAGATGATCGAGTATCTCGAACGATGGAGAGACCGCTTCTTCCTGTTCGGCGGGCGATTCCCCTTCATGCAGGTGGCTGATTTACGTACTGAGAAAGATGAGGAAAAAGCGCTCGATGCGGTTGTTGCATGCGTGCCGAAAGAGGACAAGCGACTTTTCTCGACACGACAAGGTGCCGGGGTTGCGCGGCTTTCTCCATCAGATGCTGCTCGTTGGTTGGTGCACGCGCAGGTGTATGACCCTTCGGGGACTAGAACGGGTGCTGTCGGTGATGAGAAGGTGAAGGGAGGGAAAGGCTATCCCATTGGCCCAGCGTGGTGTGGACACCTCGGACTCGTGTGGCTCAAAGGACAGGACCTCGACGAGACGCTCGTCCTGAACCTGATCCCTGCGGCCACTGCGGAGTTGTGCGGCGTCGACAGCTCGACTGAGTGGGGCACGTGCAGCTGGGAAGCCTCAGAACCGGAGACCTCGGTTCGTGGCGACTACTCCCTCCTCGACCCCGCAGGTACTCCCAGGGAGCTGAGCATCCCTCGACTTCTCACCTGGCACTCCCGTCGTATCAGGTTGATGGGTGACAGCAATGGCGTCACGGGAGTGATTCTGGCGCAGGGGGATAAGCTCGCTCCTCAAGAGATGCGCATGTATGAGCCACAGAGCCTATGGCGTTACTCGATTGAACAGTCTAAGAAGTTCAAACAAGATGTATACATGCCGCGTAAGTTTGAGTCGGGTCGTGCGTTCTGGCGCAATCTGCCCGGAACCCTTCCCACCGTGACAACCGTGCAGGGCGTGGACAAGCAGCCCAAGCAGGAGTTTCTCCCCTCGGCGACGCTGTCCTTCCACTACCAGCTGGACAACGCCTCGATCGAGACCACCTATCCCAAGGTGATGCGTATTCAGGCTGTGGGCGTCACCTACGGGCCGCAGGAATCGACGTTCGAGGATATCTACTCGGACGAGCTGACGTTGTCGGTTGCCGTCATGCGAGTCGAACGCGAGGATCTGTCTGCCGAGATCGACCGGCAGGTTCGCCTGACAGAAGAGGTCGCCAGGGATGTGGGAACTCTCGCGGCGAACCTCGCGCGTGCTGCCGGGGAGAGCGCGAAAGGTGCCGGTGAAGGTGCTCGAGACCGTGCCAAGGAACGGTTTTTCTCTGAAATTGATACGTCGTTCAGGATTTGGCTCAGCCAGGTGGATGGGCACGGAAGCGCACGGGATGTCGGACGTCGGTGGGAGCGTACGTTGCGCCAGCACGCGACGGATATCCAGACCGAACTCGTCAGGGGTGCCTCGTCGTCGGCAATCATCGGCCGGGATACCGGCAGGGGCTACATGAACGTCGGTATCGCCGAAAACTACTTCCGGGCGGCGCTCAACAAGCATCTCCCGTTACAGAAAACCAATGAGGAAGGAACGAAATGACCAGCAATGATGCTGCTCCGGAGACCCCTCCGGATGGCGGTGCGAAAGGGTTGTCGACGCACGGCGCGGTGTATGGCCGCGTCGGGGGGTTGATCGTGAATAGACTCTGGAAGGAGACTCCGTCGGCACGTGCTCTTCGCGCGCAGCTGAGGGGAGCGCTTTCGCGAGAAGCTGGATCGGTGCCCGAGCTGTGGGACCTCACGCTCGATGGCCGCCCCGGCTATCTGGGCGACGAGCCGACCAGAGGCGAGAAAGCGGTCCATGGTGCTCTCACTCTCTGGGCCCTCCATCAGGGCTCGAATACGAGGCCCATGCACGATACGTCGGACCGTCCGCGCAGCTTCGCTTCCGCGATCCGAGTCGTAGCCGAGGGACAAAGCGGCGACAAGCGGGCCGAGGAAGCACCGATCTATCGGCGTTTTTCCGCGGCCGTTCAGGCCCCCACATTCGAGGGGCTTCTCGTACATCTGCGTTCGCTTGTCTCTCAACTCGAGGCTGCCGAGGTTCCCTGTGACTACGCGGGGCTTGCAGCTGACCTCTTCACGTGGCAGGACCCGTGTCGTCGCACGTCCGTCATGCGCAACTGGGGGCGTCAGTTTGCTCGTCCCACTGAAACTGTCCACCCTGATACTGCCTCTGACGAGTGACGTCGAGGCAACGCAATCAAACAAACTTCATTTGTGAAAGGAAAGACAATGTCCGTCTTCGTTGATATCCACGTCCTGCAGACCCTTCCTCCTTCGAACCCGAACCGTGATGATACGGGTGCTCCGAAGACAGGTGTCTTCGGAGGTGTAAGCCGCATGCGGATCTCATCTCAGGCAATTAAGCGGGCAGCACGGGATGATTTTGAGAAGTCACTTGAGGAATCATTTAAGGGAATTCGTTCGAAAAGAATTCCCTCTGTACTCAAGACCAAGATTCTGAAGCGTAAGCCTGATACCAATGAAGATGCTCTATCAAAGATGGTCTCGACCATTGTTGCGTGGACTTATCTCGGACACAAAGACACGAAGAAGAAGCGCGATAAGTTTCTTAAGGAAGTAAAGAAGAACCCGGAACGCGCATTCGAAGAAGTTGATGCGCTCTGGTTCGTATCGAACGCCGAGTTGGATTCTTACGTGGATGCGATTATTGAGGATTCCGCCGAGTCCGATATTGAGAAGGCTTTCAAGAACAGAAAGTTCGATAAGGTGTCGACCAAGGAAGATCAGTCCGTTGCAGTTGCGCTTTTCGGTCGTATGGTTGCTAGCAATGTCAATCTGAAGATTGACGCTGCGTGCCAGGTCGCCCACGCGATCGGTGTCGGCGCGGTTGAGCGCGAGTACGACTACTACACGGCCGTCGACGACGAGAAGAAGCGCAACGATGAGGCCGACGAGGGTGCGGGCATGATCGGTACCATCGAGTTCGCATCCGCGACGGTGTACCGCTATGCGACGATCAACGTTGGTATGCTTCGCGAAAATCTGGGAGACGATGCGGTTGTGGATCGTGCCATTGAGCTCTTCGTGGATAGTTTTGTTCGGTCGATGCCGACCGGTAAGATCACGACGTTTGCGAACCGTACTCTGCCCGACGCTGTCCTGGTTCAGGTGCGCAACGATCAGCCGATCAACATGGCGGGTGCCTTCGAAGAACCGATCGTCGCGGGGCAGCGCGGTTTCGCCGAGCCTGCCGTTAAGCGTTTCGTCGAGTTCGAGTCCAAGCTGCGCGACCTCACCGGTCTTGAGCCTGTTGGCTCTCTCGCCACGTGGACCACTCCTCGGGGCGAGGGTTTCTCCGCACTGGGTGCCCAGGTTCGCCTGGTCGATCTGGGCAGCGCGACGGTGGACGCTGTGCGAGGCGAGCGATGAGTTCGGTACTCGTCTTGCGACTGGCTGGCCCCATGCAGTCGTGGGGCTCGTCCAGTCGATTCACGCGCAGGTCGACGGAGGCTTTTCCCACGAAGAGCGCGCTGGTCGGTCTGCTCGCGGCGGCGCAGGGACGCAGGCGCAGCGATCCGATCGAGGACCTGGCCGGGCTTCGTTTCGCCGTGCGGGTGGATCAGCCGGGGCAGTTGCTCCGCGACTTTCATACGGCGCATCGGGGTGATACGTCGATGCCTCTTTCCGACCGCTTCTATTGGGCGGATGCGACGTTCGGTGCCTTCGTTGAGGGACCGGATGACGTGATCGAGGGGTTGTCGCAGGCGATTCTTCGGCCGGTGTTCCCTCTGTACCTCGGTCGTCGCTCGTGTCCGCCAACCATGCCCTTGCGCCTCGCCGTGCGTCGAGGGGACGCGTGGGAGGCCGTGCGGGAAACACCGTGGATGGCATCCGCGTACTACCAAAAGAAGCAGCGCTACGAGCAGTACGTGTCCGTCCGCGTAGTTGCCGATCAGGGGATTATCCCTTCCGACGTGGGTGTCTCGTTCGAGCACACCATCCAGGACGTGCCGATCAGCTTTGACTCCGAACGCCGTACCTACACTCTGCGAACTGTCGAGGAGGCGCGCGTCGATCTGGAGAATCCGCAGTATGTGGAGGCGCGGCCGAACGCCGGCCCGGGCCTCGTCCATGACCCGATGGAGGTGCTCTGATGTATTTGACACGCGTCTACCTCAACCCGCACCGCAGGGGTGCTCGGCAGCTCATGCGGAGCCGTCAGGTTCTGCATGCGGCCGTCATGAATTGTTTCCCGCCGGGCGCCTTGGAGGGTGCTGGAATGCCTCGCGTGCTGTGGCGCCTGGATCGTCCTCCATTCGCGAGAAGTGGTCCTTCTCGGCAGGGGAGCCCCTCGTGTGCGCTCTTCATCTCGAGCCCGGTTCCCCCGGATCCCTCGCATATCGTGGAGGAGGCTGGCTACGCGACCGAGGGCGGGGTAGTCGTCCGCGACATGAGTACCTTCCTCGATGGGTTGTCGACTGGACAGAGGTGGGGGTTCCGTCTCTGTGTCAACCCGACTTTCCGAGAGGCAGGTCAGACCAACGCGCGTGGCCAGAAGAAGATCCTCGCGCACGTCACACAGGATCAACAAACGCAGTGGGTCTTGGATCGCTCTGAGCGGCTCGGATTCCGTGTGTTGACTTCTGCCGAGTACGGTGGGGATCTGCCCGTCCTGGAGGATCGGGATGGTCGCCGCGTCGACGGGGCGAACCTCTTGATTAATGGGGTTGAACGTAGCATTGCCGAGTTCAAGCGGCAGGGCGCGCGAGTGACGCTCGCTGTCGCGACTTTCGAGGGAGTGCTCGAGGTGACGGATCCGGATGCTCTTCGCCACGGCCTCGTTCATGGGGTGGGCCGGGGCAAAGCATACGGCTGTGGACTGCTGACCCTCTCACGGGCATGAGACCGATCCCTGGGGTGAGGCCCCCTGATCCGAAGGACTTGGTGCGCGTTCGGGACCGGCTGACGTTCCTCTACGTCGAGCGGTGCACGATTAACCGGGACTCGAACGCGATCACCGTGGCCGACGGTCATGGAATCGCCCACGTCCCAGCGGCGGCGCTGTCGGTGCTGCTGCTGGGACCCGGGGTGCGGATCACGCACTCGGCGGTCTCGGTGCTTTCTGAGAGCGGTTCGACCATCGTGTGGGTGGGCGAGAACGGGGTGAGGTACTACGCGCATGGCACCCCGCCATCGCGATCCTCGCGGTTGCTGGAGGCACAGGCTCGTGCGGTGAGTGATCCGTCGATGCGACTGACCGTCGCGCGCAACATGTACCTGATGCGTTTTGCGGGCGAGGACGTGTCGAAGCTGAGTCTTCAGCAGTTGCGCGGACGCGAGGGAGCTCGCGTGCGTCGCTTGTATCGTGAGCACTCGCAGCGCACGGGCGTGCCCTGGGACAGGCGCGAGTATGACCCAGACAACTTCGAGGACGGGTCGGTCGTTAATCAGGCGCTGTCGGCCGCCAACTCGGCGATCTATGGTGTCGTCCACGCGGTGATCGTCGCGCTGGGGTGCAGCCCTGGGTTGGGCTTCGTTCACAACGGGACCTACCGTTCGTTCGTGTATGACATTGCTGATCTGTACAAGGCTGACCTCACTATCCCCATTGCTTTCGATGTGGCTGCATCGCCCTCGGACGAGGCCGTGGGTAGTGCAGCGAGGAAGGCCGTGCGTGACGCAGTTCGGGAGTTTCGGCTCCTGGAGCGGTGTGTCGCCGACATTAAGGGGCTTTTGTCGGTGTCTGGTGCCTTGGATGTCGAGGACGACGAGGACCTCATCGTGGACGACCTGCGTCTGTGGGATGACCGCGAGGGAACGGTCGCGGCGGGTGTCTCCTACGAAGAGGGCGAATCCTCGTGATTGTTCTCGTCTTGTCTGCGGTTCCTGAGGGGTTGCGGGGTCACGTGACGCGGTGGCTTATGGAGATTTCTCCCGGCGTTTTCGTCGGGACTCTGAGCGCTCGTGTGCGCGAGCGTCTGTGGGAGATCGTCACGGAGAACATGAAGACGGGGAGGGCTGTCATGGTCTATCGGGCGCGCAACGAGCAGGGCCTGGCCTTCCTGACCTGGGGTGATCCGTGGAAGCCTGTCGACTTCGATGGCCTGACCCTCATGATGCGGCCCTACTACTCGGAAGGACGAGGGCAGTATTCCGAGCCTGATCCTGCGGCGCGTCAGTTGCGTAAGCGGCGCTCAATGTGTAACTTTCAGAGGAGACGGCAAGCTCAAGGGTTTCCAAGATCTGACCGATCCGCTCGATAAACGCGCAGGTCAGAAAGTGTTTTCCCCGCCCACGCGGGGATGAGCCTCCACCCGTGCCGGGGCGCTGGGTTGGAGCGCCGTTTTCCCCGCCCACGCGGGGATGAGCCGTATCGGTAAACGAAACAACCCGAAAGGAAGCCGTTTTCCCCGCCCACGCGGGGATGAGCCCCTGTCGGTCAAGATCAACGATGAAGCTGTGCGGTTTTCCCCGCCCACGCGGGGATGAGCCCACACACACACAGGACACGCAATAAACATTTACGTTTTCCCCGCCCACGCGGGGATGAGCCCTGCTGGAGGGCGGGCACGGCGACATCTCGCGCGTTTTCCCCGCCCACGCGGGGATGAGCCTTTCCCTGACCCCGACAGTAGGCAGGCGCGCTAGTTTTCCCCGCCCACGCGGGGATGAGCCCGGGTCTAGTCGCCCGTCGAGGGAGTACCCTTCGTTTTCCCCGCCCACGCGGGGATGAGCCGGTGTCGTTAAGGATCACATCTTCTATGCAGAAGTTTTCCCCGCCCACGCGGGGATGAGCCGTGCGTAACAGCCTCGGCACACTGACCGGCATGGTTTTCCCCGCCCACGCGGGGATGAGCCCCGAGGACGCCGCCGCCAACCCGGCGCATGTGCGTTTTCCCCGCCCACGCGGGGATGAGCCTACACGAGCTCGCGCGTCGGCCAGTGGATGAGGGTTTTCCCCGCCCACGCGGGGATGAGCCCAATGGCAGTCAATAGCGCAGTGACCGATACAAGTTTTCCCCGCCCACGCGGGGATGAGCCGATCACCCCACTCATCACGGATCGCGGCGACCAGTTTTCCCCGCCCACGCGGGGATGAGCCGTGACCGTAGTAGTCGTTCCGTCCAGGCCGAGAGTTTTCCCCGCCCACGCGGGGATGAGCCGGTGTCGCCTTCATTGAGAAGGAAGCGATAGAAGTTTTCCCCGCCCACGCGGGGATGAGCCCGTGACCCGATCGAGCGTTACGGCGTGAGCCTGGTTTTCCCCGCCCACGCGGGGATGAGCCGCATGGCCCGACGCCCCCGACTGGGCATGAACGGTTTTCCCCGCCCACGCGGGGATGAGCCCAGGAGCCGCAGCAGGGGATGCCGGGGGAGGGGGTTTTCCCCGCCCACGCGGGGATGAGCCGACTTTTGATGATAATCTGCTTATCCTTGTTAAGTTTTCCCCGCCCACGCGGGGATGAGCCGTAGCTTTTCAGCGCCTCGTAGCCGGGCAGGAGGTTTTCCCCGCCCACGCGGGGATGAGCCTTATCCTCGGTGTGTGTGTTGTTGTGTGCCCTGGTTTTCCCCGCCCACGCGGGGATGAGCCCAATGGGTATTCTGAATGACATTGATAGCGCCGGTTTTCCCCGCCCACGCGGGGATGAGCCGCCGTCGATCACGAGGCGACCGGCTGGCGTGAGGTTTTCCCCGCCCACGCGGGGATGAGCCTTGACTGGGACGCACTTTACAAGTCTTGCAAGGGTTTTCCCCGCCCACGCGGGGATGAGCCGACTTTCGAGGGTAGTTTGATTATCCTTGTTAAGTTTTCCCCGCCCACGCGGGGATGAGCCGTTGTCGGAGAATCTATACAACAGCGGTCGGCTGTTTTCCCCGCCCACGCGGGGATGAGCCGCCAGGGCGCGGGGGCGAGTACTGGCATGTATGGTTTTCCCCGCCCACGCGGGGATGAGCCGTTTGGCGACCACAACGTGTCGGTCACCACTTGGTTTTCCCCGCCCACGCGGGGATGAGCCTGGTCTTGATGACCGGATAAGGGAAGATCACCCGTTTTCCCCGCCCACGCGGGGATGAGCCGCGCTCTGGCGAAGATTCCCCGTCCCCGACATCGTTTTCCCCGCCCACGCGGGGATGAGCCGACTTCAAGCCTCATAACCTGCGCAGCTTTTTCGTTTTCCCCGCCCACGCGGGGATGAGCCGTCGAGGGCCTGTCAGAGTATGCGATAGTCGCGGTTTTCCCCGCCCACGCGGGGATGAGCCTCATTGCTTCGACAGTGGCCAGGTCATCCTGCCGTTTTCCCCGCCCACGCGGGGATGAGCCCGACTAGCGAACAGGCTGGTATGATCGGTCATTGTTTTCCCCGCCCACGCGGGGATGAGCCCACTATCCCATGGGAGGGTGTCAGTCGCGAGGTGTTTTCCCCGCCCACGCGGGGATGAGCCGTCCCAACCGGCCCCGGCTGCGGGTAGGTTTTCGTTTTCCCCGCCCACGCGGGGATGAGCCCAGGCATGATTACCAGCTCCGACGCGGCTATTGGTTTTCCCCGCCCACGCGGGGATGAGCCCGCATGCGCCCTGACTGGCAGACTTTTGAGAGTGTTTTCCCCGCCCACGCGGGGATGAGCCCCCGGCTTTGTCGCCATTGATACGGGGATATTGGTTTTCCCCGCCCACGCGGGGATGAGCCGATGGCGGCGGCGGCCTTCACCTTCGGCACTACGTTTTCCCCGCCCACGCGGGGATGAGCCAGGTGACCCCTCATGCCGACACTCCTACCCCCTCGTTTTCCCCGCCCACGCGGGGATGAGCCAAACCCAATGACGGCCTGGATTGCGGGCGGCGCGTTTTCCCCGCCCACGCGGGGATGAGCCGCCGAGTTCGGCGGCCTTCGCGTCGATTGATGCGTTTTCCCCGCCCACGCGGGGATGAGCCCGGTATTAGTTCGATGTTCGGGGCTGTCCAATCGTTTTCCCCGCCCACGCGGGGATGAGCCCTGTTCCAAGTGGAACCGCCCCCAACGGGGGAGGTTTTCCCCGCCCACGCGGGGATGAGCCCGACCAGCCGCGCAAGTCGCGAACCAGATCGCAGTTTTCCCCGCCCACGCGGGGATGAGCCTTCACGTCGCCGCCTACCCAGTACCTCGGTCACGTTTTCCCCGCCCACGCGGGGATGAGCCGCAGAAGAAACCCTGCGACCCAGAACCTTCGCAGGTTTTCCCCGCCCACGCGGGGATGAGCCGGCACGTTCCTGGAGGCGAGACATTTCCTCACGGTTTTCCCCGCCCACGCGGGGATGAGCCAGGCCGACGCGTCAGAAGGCGATCTCCAATCGGAGTTTTCCCCGCCCACGCGGGGATGAGCCGCGGACGAGGTCACTGTCGCGGTTCCAGGCCTGGTTTTCCCCGCCCACGCGGGGATGAGCCGACGCTCAGGTAGCCTGCGACGCGGATCAGGTCGTTTTCCCCGCCCACGCGGGGATGAGCCGTGCCCTAAGCATCACTGTGCCCAACGTGGTCCGTTTTCCCCGCCCACGCGGGGATGAGCCCGGCCTGCACAAACTCCACGACCTTGGAGTATCGGTTTTCCCCGCCCACGCGGGGATGAGCCGAAATGGTAGATGTCCCTGCCAGGCGTGTAGCCGTTTTCCCCGCCCACGCGGGGATGAGCCCCTGCTGTTCTGGGGCAACCCTGCCTGGCACGTGTTTTCCCCGCCCACGCGGGGATGAGCCCAGCTTGGGACGATCCTGATACCCGTGTTCCAGGTTTTCCCCGCCCACGCGGGGATGAGCCCGCATCGGGGGCGGCGCGGTCGCCGTCGTCACGGTTTTCCCCGCCCACGCGGGGATGAGCCCGCGTACCATCCGTAGACGATTTCGAGACGGAGGTTTTCCCCGCCCACGCGGGGATGAGCCGCCCATCTCGTCCATGAAATCCGGGGCGATGCGGTTTTCCCCGCCCACGCGGGGATGAGCCGCGTCCGCGAGCGCGAGGGTGTCTTTGTTCGTGGTTTTCCCCGCCCACGCGGGGATGAGCCGGCTCCCTCCTCATCGAGGCCATGCAGACGGCCGTTTTCCCCGCCCACGCGGGGATGAGCCCCAAATGCAACGAATCGCCATGGATTGACTTAGGTTTTCCCCGCCCACGCGGGGATGAGCCACGGCCCCGTCCGGGCGAGGGAGCGGGGCCGTTCGTTTTCCCCGCCCACGCGGGGATGAGCCGGACAGGGTTTCGTCGCTGTAGGGGTCGCGCTCGTTTTCCCCGCCCACGCGGGGATGAGCCCTGACCGCCGAAAACTGGCGTCAGCTATCCGACGTTTTCCCCGCCCACGCGGGGATGAGCCTGCGTTGACGCCCTCATGCCCGTCCTGTCGCAGGTTTTCCCCGCCCACGCGGGGATGAGCCGGTAGGCAACCGCGTTGGGCGGTAGTGGCATGTGTTTTCCCCGCCCACGCGGGGATGAGCCCCGTCGATCTTGGGGTCCGTGTCCCCGAACGCGGTTTTCCCCGCCCACGCGGGGATGAGCCGCTCTTCAAAGAGAACGTCAATCAATGCAAAGTGTTTTCCCCGCCCACGCGGGGATGAGCCGACAGTCAAGCCGGGAGACATTCTGGTTTTTGTGTTTTCCCCGCCCACGCGGGGATGAGCCGGAACGCGCGCGTATAGCATCGACACAGCAGGAGTTTTCCCCGCCCACGCGGGGATGAGCCCGACAGTGTAGAGCGCATCTGCCACACACTCAGGTTTTCCCCGCCCACGCGGGGATGAGCCTCGTCCAGGTCACCGCAACGACTGACGACCAGAGTTTTCCCCGCCCACGCGGGGATGAGCCCGCCGCCGCCGCGCCGCCCCTGAGCGTTCCCACGTTTTCCCCGCCCACGCGGGGATGAGCCCGGCGGGACCGGAAAGCTCATCTACTGGACGAGGTTTTCCCCGCCCACGCGGGGATGAGCCGGTGACCCCCAGGGGGTCGCGCTTCGGCTCCGCGTTTTCCCCGCCCACGCGGGGATGAGCCGCTCGCGCATGGTGTCCAGATCGACGGCAATAAGTTTTCCCCGCCCACGCGGGGATGAGCCTGGTGGTGTTCCTACGGGGACCTGGGTTACGACGTTTTCCCCGCCCACGCGGGGATGAGCCCACCTCCTGTTCGCCCTCCGGCAGGCACTCAAGGTTTTCCCCGCCCACGCGGGGATGAGCCGGCGGGCCGTCGCGTCTGGACGGTCAGCGTGAAGTTTTCCCCGCCCACGCGGGGATGAGCCGAAATGGTAGATGTCCCTGCCAGGCGTGTAGCCGTTTTCCCCGCCCACGCGGGGATGAGCCCATCATTTAGGAGAACAGATCATGCTCATCAACGTTTTCCCCGCCCACGCGGGGATGAGCCCATCGTGCAGCTCCTAGCACGGCCGAACGCCCCGTTTTCCCCGCCCACGCGGGGATGAGCCCACCTGGTCGTTGGTGGTGCCCCAAATGACACAGTTTTCCCCGCCCACGCGGGGATGAGCCCCCTGCCTGGCACGTGGCCATCGCATCCGGCAAGTTTTCCCCGCCCACGCGGGGATGAGCCGGCGGAGGAGAAGCCCGCCCCGGCTCCCAAGAAGTTTTCCCCGCCCACGCGGGGATGAGCCCGGCCCCGTCGTCTGGGTGACCTGGGAGGCATCGTTTTCCCCGCCCACGCGGGGATGAGCCCCTGGATGAGCGGCACCCTCCAGTCGATTATCTGTTTTCCCCGCCCACGCGGGGATGAGCCTGACCTCAGTGCTCATAGACCTCGAAATCTGGTGTTTTCCCCGCCCACGCGGGGATGAGCCGAAGGGTGTGACGCCCTTGACTGCCATGTCGAAGTTTTCCCCGCCCACGCGGGGATGAGCCGCGTCGTCAAGGCTCTCCCCCATCGTCGTCGCAGTTTTCCCCGCCCACGCGGGGATGAGCCGCTCATCCAGGGATTCATCAACGGCATCAAGAGGTTTTCCCCGCCCACGCGGGGATGAGCCGCTCATCCAGGGATTCATCAACGGCATCAAGAGGTTTTCCCCGCCCACGCGGGGATGAGCCGCCCGGTTCAATCCCGGGGCGGGGAACGATGCGGTTTTCCCCGCCCACGCGGGGATGAGCCCATGCGCCCTGACTGGAAGACTTTCGAGAGTATGTTTTCCCCGCCCACGCGGGGATGAGCCAGGTTAGGCTTACCTAAGTTATAGGTGGGTATTGGTTTTCCCCGCCCACGCGGGGATGAGCCCATGGGTGACCTTCCGGTGTGTTGGTGATGACTGTTTTCCCCGCCCACGCGGGGATGAGCCCTCCCTAATCATGCTTTTACCAGTCGGGTATTGGTTTTCCCCGCCCACGCGGGGATGAGCCCATGGGTGACCTTCCGGTGTGTTGGTGATGACTGTTTTCCCCGCCCACGCGGGGATGAGCCCTCCCTAATCATGCTTTTACCAGTCGGGTAGTAGTTTTCCCCGCCCACGCGGGGATGAGCCCATGTCGGGATTCCCGACTAGTTCGACAGGTTCGTTTTCCCCGCCCACGCGGGGATGAGCCCCAGTACCTGTGGAACCTGGTCGACGAGTACGGGTTTTCCCCGCCCACGCGGGGATGAGCCGGTTGTATGTCATCTGGAAGTCGGCCTCCAGCAGTTTTCCCCGCCCACGCGGGGATGAGCCGTGGAGCGTGAGGGCGTCGCGGTCGCCGTCGCGGTTTTCCCCGCCCACGCGGGGATGAGCCCTGGCGGCCGAGACGGCAACGCCGATCTCGATCGTTTTCCCCGCCCACGCGGGGATGAGCCCCAGGCTATCCTGGACCTTGGCTTCACGGACGTGTTTTCCCCGCCCACGCGGGGATGAGCCCTGGAACCAGCTCGCGGACGCGATTCCGGGCGCGTTTTCCCCGCCCACGCGGGGATGAGCCTCATCAGTAGTGCGACACCGGCTGTCGCAAGAAGTTTTCCCCGCCCACGCGGGGATGAGCCCAAGCTAGGCCCCGACTTCTTCCGATAGTCAGTGTTTTCCCCGCCCACGCGGGGATGAGCCGGATGGCCGTGTCCTTAAATTGAAGGACAACGCGTTTTCCCCGCCCACGCGGGGATGAGCCTCAGTGACGGCACTTCACGCGCGCAATGTGTTCGTTTTCCCCGCCCACGCGGGGATGAGCCCCCGGCTCTATCACCTTTGATGCGTGGATACCGGTTTTCCCCGCCCACGCGGGGATGAGCCCGACAGATGGCGACTATCGGAAGTCCGCGCAGCGTTTTCCCCGCCCACGCGGGGATGAGCCCCGAAGCGTCCGCCGAGTTCTTCTCATCACCGCGTTTTCCCCGCCCACGCGGGGATGAGCCGCCGAGCGCCGCGGACTCGTCATCCGCTCCGGCGTTTTCCCCGCCCACGCGGGGATGAGCCCTTGCCCTCGGCGTCGTATGCGCTAATGCCGAGGTTTTCCCCGCCCACGCGGGGATGAGCCTGGGACGTACAAATCGGTGTGTACCAGATCGAGGTTTTCCCCGCCCACGCGGGGATGAGCCCTTGATCGTCTCCGGCTTGGCGTACTCGAAGTGGTTTTCCCCGCCCACGCGGGGATGAGCCGAAATTCTACGACGCCGAGTACGACGACGACGAGTTTTCCCCGCCCACGCGGGGATGAGCCCCTGGCCACAGCCGACAGTCCATCCCCCTGCCCGTTTTCCCCGCCCACGCGGGGATGAGCCCTGTGCGCACAGTTTAACCCCGGCGACAAGATCGTTTTCCCCGCCCACGCGGGGATGAGCCGCTCTTCAAAGAGAACGTCAATCAATGCAAAGTGTTTTCCCCGCCCACGCGGGGATGAGCCGACAGTCAAGCCGGGAGACATTCTGGTTTTTGTGTTTTCCCCGCCCACGCGGGGATGAGCCGGAACGCGCGCGTATAGCATCGACACAGCAGGAGTTTTCCCCGCCCACGCGGGGATGAGCCCGACAGTGTAGAGCGCATCTGCCACACACTCAGGTTTTCCCCGCCCACGCGGGGATGAGCCGGGCTCGACCTGGGGCGAGCTGGACTACGCATAGTTTTCCCCGCCCACGCGGGGATGAGCCCGAGAATCGCCGACGTGCGGGGGTAGGGGGTGAGTTTTCCCCGCCCACGCGGGGATGAGCCCGATGCGCAAACAGCGCACACACACAACAACAAGTTTTCCCCGCCCACGCGGGGATGAGCCCGCCGGTGCCCTCCTCCAGGTGGAGGCTAACGGGTTTTCCCCGCCCACGCGGGGATGAGCCCAGGGTCTGTCGGACATAAACCACACCCTCCAAGTTTTCCCCGCCCACGCGGGGATGAGCCCGCACGCCTAGGACATACGGATTTGATTTACATGTTTTCCCCGCCCACGCGGGGATGAGCCCGCTCACGCCAGGTGCAAGCCTGGCCCCGTGTGGTTTTCCCCGCCCACGCGGGGATGAGCCCCGGCGTCGGTGGCGGCGACCATGCCCGTGAGCGTTTTCCCCGCCCACGCGGGGATGAGCCGGTTCCGAGGAGGGTGCCGACGCTCGCCCTAGAGTTTTCCCCGCCCACGCGGGGATGAGCCCGTGACCGACTCGTAGTAAGCGTGCCGAGTCTCGTTTTCCCCGCCCACGCGGGGATGAGCCCACGAGGCGTGCATTTCCGTAGCCTCACCGAAGGTTTTCCCCGCCCACGCGGGGATGAGCCCCGCAACGCCTGGGATACCCGCGCATGGAACCAGTTTTCCCCGCCCACGCGGGGATGAGCCCTTCTGCAACTGGTACTTGTTGTCGCGGTTAGCGTTTTCCCCGCCCACGCGGGGATGAGCCCCCTGGTAGCCTGGTAACGTGACGGGGGGCACCGTTTTCCCCGCCCACGCGGGGATGAGCCTTCTTGGTGTCTGCGACGACGGACACCTTGACGGTTTTCCCCGCCCACGCGGGGATGAGCCCCAGGTTAAGACAATCATTGGTGCCGCTAAAACGTTTTCCCCGCCCACGCGGGGATGAGCCCCAGCCAGGCTCAGGCGGGGCGACCGGCTTGGGGTTTTCCCCGCCCACGCGGGGATGAGCCTGACATTCAAGCCGCGGCACTATCAGGAACGTGGTTTTCCCCGCCCACGCGGGGATGAGCCAAACGTGTTCTGCGTCACATCACGGGGGTCGCTGTTTTCCCCGCCCACGCGGGGATGAGCCCTGATAATGAGAACCATTCTCAACAAGCATACCGTTTTCCCCGCCCACGCGGGGATGAGCCCGTGATCAAAGTCACCCTCGAAGCCACCGGTGAGTTTTCCCCGCCCACGCGGGGATGAGCCGATTATTAGTCTTCGTATGTGTGAATCAGCTCAGTTTTCCCCGCCCACGCGGGGATGAGCCCGCTCGGCTCGCATCGTGGGGCCATCAGATGTAGTTTTCCCCGCCCACGCGGGGATGAGCCGATACCTGCCGGGCCGTCTCGGCGGTCGCTTTGGTTTTCCCCGCCCACGCGGGGATGAGCCCGAATACGCCTACAAGGTCGCTAAGGCCCTGATGTTTTCCCCGCCCACGCGGGGATGAGCCGGTAGCTGCCGGGCCGTCTCGGCGGTCGCTTTGGTTTTCCCCGCCCACGCGGGGATGAGCCTAGGACAGACGCCAGCAACTCAATGTCGAAGTCGTTTTCCCCGCCCACGCGGGGATGAGCCCACTGCGAGAGTTTTCGACCGATACCAACCGTGGTTTTCCCCGCCCACGCGGGGATGAGCCTTCCAGGCGCTCGACAATACCTGAATCGAGGCCGTTTTCCCCGCCCACGCGGGGATGAGCCCGGGTCCCAGCAGGGATGCAAACCACCGCTCGTGTTTTCCCCGCCCACGCGGGGATGAGCCCGCGGGCGCTCCTCGCCGTTGGGAGCCTGAGCGGTTTTCCCCGCCCACGCGGGGATGAGCCCGCTCACGAGGGGCCTCCTTCCGTAGCCTCAAAGTTTTCCCCGCCCACGCGGGGATGAGCCCCTGCCATCGCTGGGACTATCGTCCCACTCGACGTTTTCCCCGCCCACGCGGGGATGAGCCGCAAGACCATGAAAAACATTGTTTCTCCCACTAGTTTTCCCCGCCCACGCGGGGATGAGCCCCACTTTCGGTACGGACAGGGGCGACAATGAGGGTTTTCCCCGCCCACGCGGGGATGAGCCTGCCAAGTTCTACAAACGCTTCCCATTCATCTGGTTTTCCCCGCCCACGCGGGGATGAGCCGGTACTCGCCCGGGCTTTGCCGGTGTTTCCCCTGTTTTCCCCGCCCACGCGGGGATGAGCCCGCCTCCCCAACCCCGCCGGGCGCGTCCTCATCGTTTTCCCCGCCCACGCGGGGATGAGCCGGACTCCTGAGATCTGCACGACGCCGGCGCGCAGTTTTCCCCGCCCACGCGGGGATGAGCCCGCGCGGTAAGCGCGGCGTATGGCAGGTGCAACGTTTTCCCCGCCCACGCGGGGATGAGCCCGCCGGTAAGAACCTCATCCAGGGATTCATCAAGTTTTCCCCGCCCACGCGGGGATGAGCCGCCGAGCGCGGAGACCGCGCGAGATGGGAGAGTGTTTTCCCCGCCCACGCGGGGATGAGCCGTCGTTCGACGGCGAGTGCGTTTGTTGTCGGCGGTTTTCCCCGCCCACGCGGGGATGAGCCTCCAGGGGATTTGGTCAGGAATCTGGTCCTCCGGTTTTCCCCGCCCACGCGGGGATGAGCCGGTAGCGAGGTCGACAACGAGGCCGTCGAGGCTGTTTTCCCCGCCCACGCGGGGATGAGCCCCTGAACGCCGTCGCGGGCGGCAACGCGGACACGTTTTCCCCGCCCACGCGGGGATGAGCCGAAGCCCGAACACGCGGTGAAATACTCCGCGTTGTTTTCCCCGCCCACGCGGGGATGAGCCCGCCGAGGATTCAACGCTGGTGGTCGTGTCTCGGTTTTCCCCGCCCACGCGGGGATGAGCCGTCAGTCGTGGTCATCGATGACTCGCCACGCAGGGTTTTCCCCGCCCACGCGGGGATGAGCCAGCTGAGGCGCAGGCGATGATTTCTCTCATCCGCGTTTTCCCCGCCCACGCGGGGATGAGCCGGGGCCAAGCCGAGGGCGTCGCAGATTCTCTGAGTTTTCCCCGCCCACGCGGGGATGAGCCGCCGCCGATAGGGAAGAGGAGAAGACCGACTAGGTTTTCCCCGCCCACGCGGGGATGAGCCCGCGCTTAGACGGGGTGCAGCCTCGGGCCATGAGTTTTCCCCGCCCACGCGGGGATGAGCCTGTTGCCTCGCGTGGGCCTTCATGCGCGCTCCCGTTTTCCCCGCCCACGCGGGGATGAGCCCCGCGCGACGCGCGGACTCACCTACTACCCATCGTTTTCCCCGCCCACGCGGGGATGAGCCTATTCACTACACGAAACGCGACCGGCATACATGGTTTTCCCCGCCCACGCGGGGATGAGCCCGTTGCGCAGCTACGCGCGCGCCTGTCCGATGAGTTTTCCCCGCCCACGCGGGGATGAGCCCGTTGCGCAGCTACGCGCGCGCCTGTCCGATGAGTTTTCCCCGCCCACGCGGGGATGAGCCCGGTGGTTGCGAGTCCGTAGCCGCCAACGAGTTGTTTTCCCCGCCCACGCGGGGATGAGCCGCACAAGATTTGGGCAGCCGGAGCCGCCCTCACGTGTTTTCCCCGCCCACGCGGGGATGAGCCCCGCGCGACGCGCGGACTCACCTACTACCCATCGTTTTCCCCGCCCACGCGGGGATGAGCCTATTCACTACACGAAACGCGACCGGCATACATGGTTTTCCCCGCCCACGCGGGGATGAGCCGGGGTCTAGAAGGCTGTTTGAGGGACTTTCAGGGTTTTCCCCGCCCACGCGGGGATGAGCCGGCTGTTTGAGGGACTTTCAGGGGGTGAGTAGTGTTTTCCCCGCCCACGCGGGGATGAGCCGTCAACACCGTTAACTCCTTCTTAACACGCGTAGTTTTCCCCGCCCACGCGGGGATGAGCCCTGATCGGCCTCGCCACCTTCCTGGAGGACCACGTTTTCCCCGCCCACGCGGGGATGAGCCCGATGCGCAAACAGCGCACAACACACACACAGTTTTCCCCGCCCACGCGGGGATGAGCCGCCCCGTCCTAGCGATCCTCGCCGTGGACGCCGGTTTTCCCCGCCCACGCGGGGATGAGCCCAGTGGTGCCGCGCGGGACGATTGCGGTCAAGGGTTTTCCCCGCCCACGCGGGGATGAGCCTCGCAATCTACAGCGTGACAGCCACTGGATTCAGTTTTCCCCGCCCACGCGGGGATGAGCCGCTCGCGGCCGCCATTGAAGGCGGCTCGCTCACGTTTTCCCCGCCCACGCGGGGATGAGCCCATCTAGTCGGGTATGTCAACCCTGCAACGGGAGTTTTCCCCGCCCACGCGGGGATGAGCCGCACCCCGTCTGTCAGCGTGTCAAGCTGACGGCGTTTTCCCCGCCCACGCGGGGATGAGCCGGGGTCTAGAAGGCTGTTTGAGGGACTTTCAGGGTTTTCCCCGCCCACGCGGGGATGAGCCCTCATGGACGGCGTCGAATGGCTGAAAGCGCACGTTTTCCCCGCCCACGCGGGGATGAGCCCACGATTCACCCGATTCCGAGTGGGAGATACGGGTTTTCCCCGCCCACGCGGGGATGAGCCGTTCTTCAAGGTGGAAGTCAACCCTTGGTCAGCGTTTTCCCCGCCCACGCGGGGATGAGCCGCTCGGTTCGATTCCGAGACGGGGAGCGATGCGGTTTTCCCCGCCCACGCGGGGATGAGCCGCGAAAGCACCCATGGCACACACCTACAAGACTGTTTTCCCCGCCCACGCGGGGATGAGCCGGGGCCGATGATGAGCCACCCACTCCCCGATCTGTTTTCCCCGCCCACGCGGGGATGAGCCGGGTCCGCGCGATCGATTAGTCCCAGACTATCAGTTTTCCCCGCCCACGCGGGGATGAGCCCTCGGCATGCACGCCAGCGACGGTGAGGAGAGAGTTTTCCCCGCCCACGCGGGGATGAGCCGCGGCGGGCCGGTGGGCGCTCGGCGAGTCTCGCGTTTTCCCCGCCCACGCGGGGATGAGCCGGGTTTGACTGTCGCCGAGTGGTCCAACGCATGGTTTTCCCCGCCCACGCGGGGATGAGCCTGACCAGGCCAAGACACGCGGCGGTGGTCAGCGGTTTTCCCCGCCCACGCGGGGATGAGCCGATCACGTCCTGCATCGCCAGACACATGATGTGGTTTTCCGGCTCTTCGCATTTTGGGGTGTGGGGGGTGGTGTTGGCATGGGGTCGGGGCCTGC
>ERZ773057.179-NODE-179-length-30056-cov-3.252525_pt1 | contig 30056 bp, 14 predicted proteins | sample MGYA00580629_ERZ773057 | MGnify/ENA primary metagenome ERZ773057 (study PRJEB29015, sample SAMEA2738143) | human oral metagenome | biome: human oral; feature: human-associated habitat; material: saliva | place: China | collected 2163 ...
CCCGCCAGCGCCAGCAGCTGCCCGACCGAGCGCAGAGCCGTGTCGTCGGTGATGCGTCCGGCCTCCATGCGCACGACGCGCGTGCAGCATTCGAGCGCGCACTCGACGTCGTGGGTGATGAGCACGACGGTGCGTCCCTGCCCGGCCAGGCGGCGCAGCAGAGCGCTGACCGAGCGCATCGTGCGCCCGTCCAGGCCGCTGGTCGGTTCGTCGAGGATGAGGACGGGTGCCTCGTCCATGAGCGCCGCGCCGAGGACGAGCCGCTGCTTCTGCCCGCCGGACAGCGTCGAGGGGTGCTGCTCGGCGAGTCCGTCGAGACCGAGCTCGCGCAGGATCCCCGTCGCCCTCCCGTGCAGCCGGTCGCGGTGGCGACGACCGGTCAGCAGTTCGTCGAGCACGCTCTCGCCGAAGAGCTGGCTGTCGAGGTCCTGCCCGATGTACCAGACCTCGTGGCGCCGCCGGGAGCGGCGGGCGGGCCCGCCCCGCAACCTCACCTCGCCCGAGTCGGGCCTGACGAGGCCGGCCAGGGTCCTGCCGAGCACGCTCTTGCCCGCCCCGTTGGGCCCCACGAGTGCGGTGATCTGCCCGGGGAGGAGCCGCAGGTCGACGCCGTCGAGGGCCCTGGTCCGGCCGTAGCGGCGCCGGAGCCCGACGGCCTCCACGATCGGCGAGGCCGCGGCCGGCGGTTCGGGTCGCTCGCAGGGGCGGGGGCGCAGCGCCTCCAGCGAGGGCATGCGCAGGCCCATCTCGACGAGCCGCTGCTCGGGCAGCGCGACGAACTCGTCCGCGGTGAACTCGGTCTCGATCCGCCCCTCGCGCAGGCAGACGATCCGGTCGGCCAGGTCCATGAGGTGGTGCAGGCGGTGCTCGGCGACGATGACGGTCCTGCCCCGCTCCTTCAGCCCTCGGAGCAGCTCGTGCAGGTCCTCGGTCGAGTCCAGGTCCAGATTCGCCGAGGGCTCGTCCAGCACGTAGACCCGCGGGTCGACGGCCCGGGCCGAGGCGATGGCGACCCGTTGGCGCATGCCGTAGGAGAGTCCCCGGAGGGCCCGCCCGAGGATGCCCTCCAGCCGCAGCGCCCCGGCCGTCTCGTGCACCCGCTCGACGATCTCGCGGTGGGGCAGGCCGTAGTTCTCGCAGCCGAAGGCGATCTCCCCGGCGACCTCGTTCGAGAAGAACTGGCTGCGGGGGTCCTGGAAGACGCTGCCGATGGAACGGCCCCGCTCCCAGTTCTCGAGCTCCGCCAGGTCGCGCCCGTCGAGCAGGATGCGCCCGGTCAGCCGTCCCGGGTGGAAGTGGGGCAGCAGCCCGTTGACCAGCCTGGTGAGGGTGGTCTTGCCGCTGCCGGACGGGCCGGTCAGCACGACGAGCTCGCCGGCGGCGATCCGCAGCGAGAGATCCGCGACCGGCTCGGGCCGGCCGGGGTACTCGAAGCGGACCCCGTCGAAGGCGATCGATCCGTTCATGGTGGGATACGGCTCCTGTTCAGCGGGCGATGAGGCGCGGGCCCGCGACGGCGGCCGCCGTGAACGCGAGGCAGACGAACATGAAGGCGGCATCGGCGGGGCGCATCCGGTTGACGTAGTAGCCGTGCTTGACGCAGGGGCTCTCGATGCCCCGCACCACCGCCGCCGCCGATATCTCGTCGGCCAGCTTCAGCTCGCGGAAGATGAGGGGGACGACGGCGTACTCGACGGTGCGCAGGGGACTCCGCAGGACGGTCAGCGGCGAGCCGAGCAGGCCCCGCACCCTCATGGCGTCGCGGATCCCGGCCGTCTCGGCGATCACGGTCGGCACGAAGCGCAGCATGACGGTGAGCATGAGCTGGGCGCCGGCCGGGATGGGCAGCTGCCGGATGCCGGCGGTGAGCTTGGCGGCGGGCAGGGCGAACAGCAGCCCGAGCGCGACGAATATCGGGATCAGCCGGTGGACCAGGGCCAGCGCCAGGGGAGGGGGCACGATGATGCCGAAGCGCACGTCGACCTGCAGCCAGACGGTGACGAGGACGTAGGCCAGCAGCAGCTTCAGTCCCAGGGCCGCCCGCCCGAACGCGCAGGCCAGCGCGACGAGGGCGACGGCGAGCCCGGCGTGGGCCTGCAGGCCCGGCGTCAGATAGGACGCGACCATGGTGCACAGGACGAGCCAGAGCACCGCGCGCACGTCCATCCTGACCAGCCGTTCGTGCCCGCCGTCCGCCCCGGCGCACGGATTCCGGCTCATGCCACGATCCGGGCCCTGCGGAAATGACGGCGCATGATCCGGTCGGCGAAGCCGATGCCGAGGGCGCCGCCCGCGATCGAGATCAGCATGGCCGCGCAGATGTGCAGCGGGCTGTGCACCATGCGCACCTGCATGTCGAACAGCTCCTGGGAGAAACCGCTGGTCGCGGCGCGCTGGGTGAAGCTGTCCCAGGCGAACCACAGCGGGATCGCATTGCCGAAGACCATGCCGGCCGACAGGACCGACCAGCCGATCCCGATGCGCAGCGGGGAGCGGTAGCTCCCCGCCCCGATCATCGTCAGCTCGCAGAGCGCGCCGAGCGCGAGGAAATAGGGGATCAGGAAGGGGTAGCCGAAGAGCCCGTAGACGAGGCCCTGCACGGTGACCCAGATGAGGAAGAGCCCGTGCTTGTCGATCCGTCGGGCGGCGACCGTGAAGAAGATGGCGCTGAGGAACATCTCGCCGGCCGCCGAGACGTACAGGTACATGAATGGAATGGGCAGGAGGATCGAGCCGACCAGTGAGTTGGCGGCCATCGCCAGGACGAGCATGGCGGCGGCCGTGAGGATGTCCCGCGTCGTCAGGGCGTTCGGCGAGTCATTCGTCGGCGAGTCATTCGTCGGCGAGTCGTTCGTCGGGTTGTGGGTGGTGGTCATGCGGTGCCTCTGTTCAGTTCTCGTTCTCGTTCTCGCCCGCGGACGTCTGCTCGTCTTCGGGCGCTTGGTCGTTCTTGGGCGTCTGCTCGTCCTTGGGCGTCCGCTCGTCCGCGGATGCCTCGTGGCGGCCGATCCGCCAGGACGCCGAGCGGGCCCTCTCGTCCCAGAACCGGCCGTACATGCCGCCCTCGGCGATCAACCCGTCGTGCCGGCCGTGCTGGACGATCCGTCCCCGGTCGAGCACCAGGATCTGGTCGGCGCCGCGGATCGTGCTCAGCTCGTGGGCGATGACGACGAGCGTGGAGCCGCTGCGCAGCTGCTCCAGGGCGTCCTGGACGGCGCGCCGGGTCGACCAGTCCAGGGCGCTCGTCGGCTCGTCGCACAGGACGACGGGGGCCCGGCGCAGCAGCGCACGGGCGATGGACACCCGCTGGCGCTCGCCGCCGGACAGCAGCAGGCCGCCCTCGCCGACGCGGGTCCGGGCCCCCTCGGGGAGACGTTCGGCGATCTCGTCGACCCGCGCCCGGCGCATCGCCTCGGTCAACCGCTCGGGGGAGGCCTCGGGGTCGCCGAATCGCACATTGGCCTCGAGCGTGTCGTCGAAGAGGTAGACGTCCTGGAAGATCATCGACATGGAGCGGTGCAGCGCGTCCTCGCCGATCTCGCGCACGTCCACCCCGCCGATGCGCACCGAGCCGGAGTCGACGTCCCAGAAGCGCGGGATGAGGCGCAGCATGGTGGTCTTGCCCGAGCCGGAGGGGCCGACGACGGCCGTCATGGCGCGGGCCGGGATCTGCGCGCTGAGCCCGTCGAGGACCGGGGCGTCCGCGTCGTAGCCGAAGCGCACGTCGTCGAAGCTCAGCCGGGCGTCGGTCGGCACGGGCCTCGGCTCGTCCGGCTCGGGCATGACCGGGGTGTCGAGCAGCTCCTGGACCGCGCCGACCTCCTCCTCGGCCTTGCGCAGCGTCACGGCGAAGCTGGCCAGCAGACGCAGCGGGCCGATGAACTGGGCGACCAGTCCGATGAGGGCGATCATCGTGGCCGTGTCGGCGCCGCCGAGCAGCAGCCACACCGCCAGGGAGACCGTGGCCCCGAAGACGCAGTCGGTGACGACGCTCTGCACGATGGAACCGGTGATCGAGGCCGCGACCGCCCTGCGCATGGCGCGGCGCTGGTTCTCGATGCCGTCGGCCAGCGGCTCGTAGGCGGTGCCTCTGACACCGGCCGAGCGCAGGGCCACCTGGTTGCGGGCGAACTCGAGCAGGCGCTGGTCGGTGTCCAGCTGCTGGACCCGGACCCGTTCCTCGGCGCGGGTCTCCGCCCAGGAGCTCAGCCGCGCCGAGACCCACACGACCAGGCAGGAGGTGATGAGGGCCAGCCCCAGGCGCCGGTCGATGACCAGCGCGCCGACGGCGATCGTCGCCGGCACGGCCAGATCGACGATGAGGGGCACGATGACGTCCATCGAGACGGTGGCGACGAACATCGTGCCGCTGACGGTGATCTGCGAGGCCCTGGCCGGGGCCCGGCCGTCGAACCAGCTCTGCGGCAGCTTCACCAGCCGATGCCCGAGGCGCTCGTGCATGACGTCGATGATGCGCAGCGATCCCTTGAAGCCGTCCCAGGTGGCCAGGGAGAGCAGCACCGCCTGGACGAGGAAGGCGACCGCCAGCACGACGAGCCAGCGCACGGCGCCGGTCGGCGAGGCGAAGAGCGCCCGGATGGTCGGGACGATGAGAATGGCGGCGGTGCCCTGGGCGATCGCCGCGAGCACCGCCAGGACGATCGTGGAGCCGAGCGGGTTCCTGCCGCCGGGCCCCGCGATGAGGCTGAGCTTGCGGATCATCGTGCCTCCGCTCCTTCCCGGGTCTCCTCCGACGAGGCGTTCGCGCTGTCCCACAGGCTGCGGTAGAGGCCGTCGGCGGCCATGAGCTCCGCATGGGTGCCCCGCTCGACGACGCGCCCCCGGTCCAGGACGACGATCTGGTCGGCCCCGGCGATGGTGTGCAGCCGGTGGGCGATGACGACGACGCTGCGGCCCGTCGCGAGCCTGTCCAGGGCTTCCTGGATGCGGGTCTCGGACTCCGGATCGGTCGCCGAGGTGGCCTCGTCGAGGATGAGGATCGGGGCGTCGGCCAGGATCGCCCGGGCGATGCACCCCCGCTGGGCCTGGCCGCCCGACAGACGGGCGTCCTGGCCGATCACCGAGTCGTAACCGCGCGGCAGCGCCATGATCTCGTCGTGGATCGCCGCGGCCCGGGCGGCCTCGACGACCCTCTCCATGGGGGTCTGCGGCCTGCCGAGCCGGATGTTGTCGGCGACGGAGATCCCGAGCAGCTGGAGGTCCTGCAGCACGGTGCCGACCGTGGCGCGCAGGACGGATTCGTCGATCTCACGGACGTCGACCCCGCCGATGCTGATCGAGCCCGAGTCGGCGTCGCGGAAGCGGGCCAGCAGCGCGGCCAGGGTCGACTTGCCCGAGCCGGAGGGGCCGACGACGGCGGTGACGCTGCCGGCGGGCACGCTCAGACAGATGTCCTGCAGGGCCATGGCGTCCGAGTCGTCCTCGCCGTAGCCGAAGCACACCCCGCGCAGCTCGATGTCCGTGCCGTCGGGCCGGACCGGGCGGTCCGGTGCCGCCAGCTCGGGGCCGTGCAGGATCTCGGTGATGCGCCGCGCCGCGTCCATCGCCTGGGAACGGGCCTGTCCGGAGGCCGCCAGGGTCTGGAAGCCGGCCGGCATGAGCAGCGCTGCGACGAGCGTCACGAGCACCTCCGACGGGCTCGTGGCGCCCGAGTGCACCGTCCAGGCGCCCACCGCGAGCATGACGAGCGCGACGAACGGCGCCGAGATCGCCGTCACGGCGATCGCGTGGGCTCGCATCTGCGGTGCGACGAGGGCGCCGAACTCCTCGCGGAAGTCGGCCGACTCCTTGGCGAAGCGGGCCGAGCCCTCGTCGGGACGGCCGAAGATCTTCAGCACGCCGATGCCGTTGACGTACTCGACGATCGCGCTGGAGACCCGCTCCAGGCCGCGGTGCATGGCGGCCACGGTCTCCTGGTTGCCGCGCGCGGCCAGCAACGAGTAGAGGAGCAGGTACGTCGCGAAGGGGACCAGGCTCGCCAGCCCCAGGCGCCAGTCGATGCACAGGCAGAAGACGAGGCCGGCGGCCGGAGTCAGCGCGCCGGCGAGCGTGTCGACGATCGTGTGGGCCACCAGCTGGTGGATCGAGCCGACGTCGTTCTGCACGAGCTGGCGCACCCGGCCCGTCGAGCGCTCGTCGAACCATGACAGCGGCAGACGTCCCATCTTGTCGGCCAGCGCGCGGCGCAGCCGCGCCTGCACGCCGGTGTCGACGAAGTGGCAGACCAGCAGCGCGAGCGAGTTGAGTCCCGCGGAGCAGGCCAGCCCCATGAGGAAGACGAGCAGGGCGTTCCACGGCGAGCCCGGCGCCGTCCCGGTGAGGCGCCCGATGAGCACGAGCAGCCCGCACAGGGGCACGACCGAGGCGGCCGAGGCGATCACCTGCATCAGCGCGGCGATCGCCAGCGGTCTCAGGTGCGGGCCCAGGACCTCGCGCAGTGCGGTCGAACCGGTCATGCCGTTTCCGGAACCGGCCTTGTCAGGCATCGGAAAACCTCCCCCGTCAGGATCTCCGCCAGGTGTCCCCGCGGATTCAGATGGTGCATGTGCGAGCCCGGGACGATGATCGGTCCGCACCACTGGCGCGCGTGGCGGCGCCACAGGGCCATCGTGTGGACGTCGAGCTCCCCGTCCCGGTCCCCCTTGACCGCGACGATCCGCTGGAGCGGAGCGCCCGGTTCGGAGGGCGTGTAGGTCTCGACCAGCCGGTAGTCGTCGCGGATCGAGGGCAGGAAGGCCGAACGCATCTGCGCATCGGCGAAGAGTTCCCGGTTCCCGCCGTCGACGCGGGTCAGCTCCTCGACCAGCGCCTCGTCGGAGGCCAGGTGGAGCGAGCCCCCGCGGTGCAGCTGCGGCGCCACTTGACCGCTGACGACCAGCGACAGCGTCCCGGAGGTCGGGGCCAGCAGCAGGGCCGTCTCGTAGGCGACGAAGGCCCCCAGGGAATGGCCCGCCAGGACGACGGGGCCGTCGCCGCGGGCCAGCTCCTCGGCGCACGAGCGCGCGATCTGCTGCACGTCGCGCGCCGGGCCGTCGGCCCGGTAGTCGGCCACCCGGATGTCGACCTCCGCCCCGTACCCGGCGCACAGCCCGCGAAGACGCCTGCTCAGGGGCGCGTACTGGTGGGCCATGCCGCCGGCATGGGGGAACAACTCGAGGACGACGATCATGAGCAGGGACGCCCCACTTCCAGGGGCTCGGGATCGACCGAGGCGATCGGAGTCGGGATGGGCATCGCCGAGCGCAGCCGCGCCCACCACGCAAGGGTCTGGAGGGTGCGCTGGTCCACCAGCGGGCGGCCGGCTGGGGCCTGCACCAGACGGTTCACCGCACGGTGGATCGCGGCCGGCCAGAGGCGCCCGAGGATCTCCCGGGCGCGGATCGGCTCGTCGGGTCCCAGTGCGGAGCACATCGGGGAGTCGGGGTCGTGCAGGCGCCCCGAGTTCAGGTGCATGCGCGGCAGCCAGTGCAGCGGGCCGTGCACATGGTCCCAGCGCAGTTCCCCGTCCAGGGTCGTCACGACGGCGTGCAGATCCGGCTGGCAGTGGTTGTCGGGGTCCTCGGGGTCCCAGCGGTTGTGCACCATGAGATCGACCGGTGTCGGCCCCCAGAGCCCGCTGACGAGGATCCGCTCCGGGCCGCTCGCTGCGGCGGCAGAGGGCGCGCCGGTGGGGGCGGCGCCGATCGCCTCGGCCAGGACGAGCAGGCAGCGCTCGAGCAGCTGAACGCTCGTACGGGCCTCGACATGGATGAGCCTGCCGTCGGCGCGCAGCCGTGTGCAGACCCTCACGAACTCGCGCGAGCTGTCGAGGTGCTCGTAGAAGCCCGTGGGCAGGTAGACCGAGCCGTTCTCGCGGGCGGTCCGGGTGAGCTCGGCCACGATCCGCCCGTCGACGGGGTGCTCCTGGACGACGCGGATCCCTCGTTCCAGGAGACCTCGGGCGATATCCGTGCCGGGGCCGCCGATCATGTCGCTGCTCACCGCGACGACCGCCAGCTCGGCCTCGGCCGCGTCCGCCCCGGGCAGCAGGGGGACGGCGAGCTCCTCGCTCAGCGCCCTGCTGCGGGCGCCTCCCCTTCCCTCGACGCCGACGAGCCGCGCCGGGGAGTCCTTCCGGGCCAGCGCCCTGGCGTAGTGGGCGCCGAAGCCGCCGCCGACGACGATCGCACGCGGGCGGTTGTCCCGTTCGGCCGTCCGCGCGGTGACGGCGGGGCCCGTTCTCCTCGGCTCTGCGACGGCGGGCGCACTGCGTATTCCGAGCCCCTCGCGCCAGTCCTCGCAGGCGGGGCTGGTCGAGGCCCAGCGCGCTCCGGGCTCCTCGTCGCCGATGCGGCGCACGGTGCGGGCCGCGATGCGCCCGCTGGCGGCGTAGCTGTCGGTGCACGAGAACTCCAGGGCGCCCTGCTCCCCGACCACGTGGATGGCGAAGACGGGCTCGGCGGGGGAGGCGGCCGCGATCGCCTCGCCGAGATCCGTCTCACCGGCGATCACCGCGCGCAGCGCCGAGGCCGTGACCGGGTCGCCGATGACGGTGTAGGCGGTCAGTTCGGTGAGGGCCAGCTCGCGGGCCGCGTCGGCGCACTCCTCGTCGAGATGGAGATGCCGTGAGGCCCCCGGGCCGTACATCGACGGGAGGACGGTCCGGCCGGGGTCGTCGCCTGCGATGATCGAGCCGTCGACCCACCGGCCGCGGGGCCAGCCGAGATCGTTCGACAGCGAGGCGAGGTACTCCTCGGCGCCGGCCCGCGTCAGCCGCTGGCGCCCGCCGCAGTGGACGGTGATCCGCCGCGATCCCTCCTGGCCCGCCCAACGGATCATCGCGCCGAGCAGGCCCGGTTGGACGCCCGCACCCAGCAGCACCGGTACTGCGCGCTCGCGGGCGGGCCCGTCCAGGGCGTCGAGCAGGCGCCGACTGCCGCCCGCGTCCGCATAGGCGATGCCGCGTTCGATGCAGCCCCGCGCCAGATCCTCCGCCAGACGAACCGCCGGCCCGGCGCAGCACAGCACCGCGTCGGTCCCGCCCAGCGCCGGTTCGTCGGGCGCCGCCGGAAGACGCACGGTCGTTGCCGACAGCTCCGCGGGGCTGCCGGGGGCGAGCGCGGCGGCCAGCTCCTCCGCGTGCTCCCGGTCCCGTGCCGCCAGGACGATCGCGTCCCCGCGTCCGCACAGACGGGCCAACTCGGCCGCCGCGGCGCGCCCGACGGTGCCGGTCGCCCCGATGACGAGGAATCTCATGAACCGCTCTCCTCGATGACCAGCCGGGCGATGCGCGCGGCGCGCGGGCCGCTCAGGCAGTCGAAGTGATTGCCCTCGACCTCGTCGATGCGCAGCTCGCCGAGGCACTGCTCCTGCCAGAACCGGGTCATGTCGGCGCCCAGTCCGGGCAGGAAGCCGATGCGCCCGCGCTGGCGGATGAACCGCATCCGGCCGAGGAATACCGGCTCGTCCCAGGCCGCGACGGCCGCCATCGACTGGGCGAAGACCTGCCGGGCGCCCCTCAGCGAATCGGTCGACCACTGGCCGTCCGAGCCCGCGGCCAGCAGGGCCAGCCGCTCGTCGACCGTGCGCGGGGCGCGGGCCAGGGCCTCGCGCAGCGAGGGGTCCCCGTGGCGGGCGAGCAGCTCGTCGGTGATGACCTCGTTGCCGGCCTCGCGGGCGGCGGTCAGGGCCCTGCCCAGCTCGTCCTCGGCCAGGACGATGCCGGCCTGCGCCGGCTCGCGGTGGAGCAGCCTGGCCAGGGCGAAGTCCATGAGCAGCTCGCTGCCGACGGTGAACGGCATCCGGTAGGAGCTGATGACGGTGACCGATGCGTCGAGTCCCCGGGCGAGCAGCCGGGAGGCCGTGCCGGTGGCGAGAAGACCGCCCATGCAGTAGCCCACCAGGTGCACCGGCCGGTCGCCCCGGGCGGCGATCTCGGCGGCGTAGCGGTCCGCGAGCTCGCCGAAGAGCCGCTCGGGCGGGGTCCGCAGATAGCCGTCGTCGGTGGAGCGACTCAGTCCGATCGCCTCGTGGCTCCCGTCGGCGCGCAGTTGCTCGACCAGATCCTCGTAGGGGCCCAGCCCGCCCGAGCCGTCATGGACGAGGACCAGCACGGGCCGCCCGCGGGCCTGCCGCCCCCGGCCGTCGACCAGCGTGGTGACCGTCGGGCCCGTCGGCGTGCTCGGCCGCTCCTGCCCGGCGGCGGGCTCGGGGGCCGCCGGGAGCCGGGGGCCGGGACCGGAGGCGGTGACGGCTCTCAGGAAGCCGCGCGGCGTGGGATCGTCGACGACCGTGCGCAGCACGTGGTCCCAGGTGGTCGTCTCGGGATCGGTCAGGGCCCTGCGGACCTGGCCGACGGCGCGTGCGAGGAGCAGTGAGTCGCCGCCGAGGGCGAAGAAGTCGGAGTCCTCGGCGATCGCGCTCGACGGGTCGAGGTTGAGGACCTCCCGCCAGACCATCCTGATCCGTTCCGACGGATCGGCCGTCACGTCCTGGGTCGGCGACGGTGCGACGGGCGCGTCGGGCGCCGCGGACGGCGGGTTCCCCGGCGCCGGGAGGGCGGTCGTCGCCTGCGCGGCGGTCGTCGGCCCATCCGGGGCTCTCGTGCCCGGTCCGGTCGCGCCCTGCCTCCTTCCGGGGTCGACGGTCGGGCCGCCCGGCCCCGTCGCCAGCCCCGCGACGGCCCTGCGGTCGCGCTTGCCGTTGGCGGTGAGGGGGATCCCGGGCAGTTCCACGAGCCGGCGGGGTCGCATCGAGGCGGGCAGGCGCTCGGCCGCGCCGGCGCTCACCGCCTCCAGATCGAGCCCGGTCCGGTGGACGCCTGCCCAGAACATGCTCTGCGCGCCCGCCTCGAGGCCGTGACCCCGTGGCGGGTAGGAGTGGACGCCCGCGAAGATCTCGCCCAGCACCCGCTCCCACTGGTCGCGGGTCAGGAACGGAGACCCGGTGAGGCGGCGCTCGTCGTGGATCTGCGAGGGGCCGGCCTTGAACTTGAACTCCATCGACGCCATGAGCGCCGGCAGGGGCGCGGTGGACTCGATGACCACCATCGCCCCGTCCGGGCGCAGCAGCTCGTGCAGCGCGCGCAGCGAGGCGGGGATGTCGACGGCGTTGTGCAGCGTGTTGGCCGACAGCACCACGTCGAAGTCCTTGCCGAGGGCGTCGATCTGCCGAGGATCGTTGATGTCGAGGATCGCGGTGCGCAGCTGCGGCCAGCGGCGTCGGGCGTCGTGCAGGAAGAACTCGGACAGGTCGGTGAAGAGGTACTCGTAGGGCCGCCCGCCGAGCGCCTCGACCACCGGCGCCGTCGTCCCGCCGACGCCGGCGCCGATCTCGAGGATGCGCAGTGCCCGGCCGTCCCGGGCGGCGCGGTCCGCCATGGCGGTGATCGCGGCGCAGCACTGGCCGTTGAGATAGGTGCTGACCAGATTGCCCTGGTAGGAGTCGGCGGCCACATCGGTGCGCCCCTGCGGGAAGAACAGCGACAGGGCGTCGACGCTGCCGTTGAGCAGTCCGGGCATCCGGCGCAGGCACTGCCCGACGTAGTCCAGCATCTTCTCGCCGTAGTGCTGCTCGCGGCCCAGTCGTTCCACCTCGTCCCATCGGGGCCAGATGCTCTCCAGCGGCCTGGTCGGGCCGAACGAGACGGTCCCGTCCGGGGCGGTGCTGGCCAGCCCGGCCCCGGTCAGGCTGGCGACCCAGCGGCGCAGCAGGTCGATCCGGCCCGAGGCCCCCAGCGCGTCGGCGATCCGCTCGACCGTGGCCGGACCGTGACAGGCCCTCGCCAGGTGGTGGGCCATCACGGCGTGGACGGTGTCGTTGACGAGCGCCGCCAGCCGACGAAGGGCCTGCTCGTCGATCCGCGCCGCCTCGTGCGAGGCGGCCAGCGCCCGTCCGACGAGCCGGTCCGACTCATCGGCCCGGCTCTCGGCCACGACGGCGCCCACCAGGAAGCGGCCCTGCCGGTCCTCGTCCCCGGCGACCGCCGCGAGCGCATCGGACACGCCCGGGACGAGCCGCAGCGCACGCTCGACCTCGCCCAGCTCGATGCGGTGCCCGTTGAGCTTGACCTGCCCCTCGTCCAGCCGTCCCAGGAATTCGACTTCGCCGTCGGGCAGCAGGCGTCCGCGGTCGCCGGTGCGATAACAGCGCTCGCCGGCGACCGGGTGGGTGAAGAAGGCGCCGTCCGCCGTCGCGGGGACGCCGATGTAGCCCCTCCCCACGCCGTCCCCGGCCAGTACGATCTCTCCGGGCTGGGCGACGCCCGTCGGCTCGTCGTCGGGGTTGAGCACCCACAGGCCCTGGTTGCTCAGAGCCCGTCCGTAGGGGATGGACCGCTCGTGGTGCTCGCCAGGGGCCACCTCGTGCAGATTCGACCAGATGGACGCCTCGGTGGCGCCGCCGAGGGCCAGGAAGCGCGCTCCCGGAACCAGCGACCACAGCCGTGCGGGCTGGTCGACGGGGATCCAGTCGCCCGAGACGAGGGCGGCCCGGATGCTGCCCAGCGGGTTGGACGGGGCGGCCCCGGCCTCGTCCAGGAGCATCGTGAGCTGGGCCGGGACGGAGTTCCACAGGGTCACCGAGTTCGTCGCGATCTCCTCGGCCCAGACCTGCGGGTCGGCCGACTGTCCGCAGCGCGGCACGACGATCGCCCCGCCGGCGCCCAGGACGCCGAACACGTTGAAGACCGACAGGTCGAAGCTGTGCCGGGACACGGCCAGGACGCGGTCGCGGGGCCCCAGACGCAGTCGTCCCGCGATGTCGGAGAGCGTGGTGAGCGCCTGCTCGTGGCTGATCGCCACGCCCTTGGGCGTGCCGGTGGAGCCGGAGGTGAAGATGACGTAGGCGGTCTCCTCGGGGCCCGCGTCCACGGCGGACGGGGCCCCGGCGGCGGCCGGGGCCTGCGGGCTGCAGGCGGCCTGGACGGCGTCGTCGTCCACGACGAGCGGGGCGGCCCCCCAGGCGCTGGCGAGCGCGGCACTGATCTCGGCGGTCCGGGCCGGCGGCCACTGCGGGTCGATCGGGACGAAGCAGCCGCCGGCCAGCAGGACGCCCAGCTCGGCGACGATCTGCCCGGCGCCGGGCCCGAGCCGCACCATGACCGGCGAGCCGACGCCGAGGCCCCCGTGGAGCAGGCTCGTCGCGAGCGCGTTGGCGCGCTGAACGAGCTCGCCCCGGGTGAGGCGCTCCGACCCGTCGATGAGCGCCACGGCCTCCGGGTCGGCGTCGGCCTGCAGGACGACGGAGCCCTCCAGCCGTGCGGACCCGCGCCCGACCCGTTCGACCGGCTGCGGGGCCCGCTGCGGCAGTGCCGGCCCGTCGGGCCACCGATCGCCGGTGCACAGCGCGTCGACGGCGGCGCAGTAGTCGGCGAAGGCCTCGTCGAGAAGGCGTTCGTCGAAACCGCCGACCCGGCTGTCCCAGTCGACGGTGACGCCGTCGCCGGCCGGGGTGATCTGCACGTCGAGGAGCACCTGCGGCGTCGCGCTGATGCCACTGCCGGGGCGGACCCGCAGCCGACGGGGCCCGGGCAGCGGACTGGCGCCGACCGTCGAGGTGAAGACGACCGGAACGGTCCGTGCCCGCCGGGCCCCGTCCCCGTCCCGGGCCCCGATCATCCGGGATGCCTCCAGCCCCGAGACCGAGCCGTGCTCGAGGGCGTCGAAGATCTCCTGCTGGGTGGCCCGTGCGTCCTCGAGCAGGTGATGCGTGCATCGGACCCGGGCGAGCACCGCGGTGGTGAAGTCGCCGACGATGCGCGCCATGTCGGGGGCCAGCTGCTCGCGCTGGACGGCCGTCACGGTGACCAGCGACTCCTCCTGGGAGCCGTAGCGGCGGCCCACGGCGCCCAGCAGCGCCAGCAGAACCGACGAGGGGGTCAGGGCGTGCTCGGTGCAGGCGGCGGTGAAGGCCTCCCAGGCGGGCCCGGGCAGGTGATGGCTGCGGCGTCGGCTGACGGCCCCCTCCTCGGGCCTCTCGAGGGGCGCGGCGAGGCGCAACGGCTCGGGGGCCCGGGTCATCCGCTCGCGCCACCAGGCCAGGTCGCGCTCGCGCTCTGCGCGGGCCCCGCTCGTGGCCGCCCGGGCCTGGCGGAGCCTCTGGTAGGCGGCGAAGCTCAGGCTGGGCGGGGCGATGCGCTCATCGGGGTGGTCCAGCGCGCGGTCGAGATCGTGCAGCAGCGAGCGGATTCCGGTGTAGTCGGTGATGAGCAGGTCGATCGACAGGTGCACGACGACGCCCTCGTCGGTGATGCGCGCGACGATGTCCATCATCGGGCGGTCGGAGTCGATCTGGTACTGACGGGCCGACAGCTCGCGGCGCAGCCGTTCGCCGCGCTCGTCGTCCGGGTCGAGCTCGATCTGCATCGGGACCTGCATGCCGGGGCGGACCGACTGCGTGCCGTCGGAGCCGATGACGGCCCGGAGCATCGGATGGGCGGCGCAGACCCGGTCCCAGGCCTGCGTGAGCCGGTCCATCACGGCGGCTCGCTCGCCCTGGTCGCGCAGATCGCCGATGCCCAGTCCCGCGAGGTCGAGATCGAACTCGACGTAGCCGGTGCATCCCAGCCCGCCGTCGCTGTAGGCGCCGGTGCGGCCCACCAGGTAGGCGGTCTGCACCTCGGTGAGGGGGAACGGCGTGCCCTCCGCGGGCTCGGACGACGTCGCCCCGGCGGCGCCCGCCGCCCGGGCCTCCCCGGGATCGGGCGTGACGGGCCGATCCGCGCGGTCCGGGAGCGGTGGCGGGGTCCGGTGCCCGCCGTCCTGGCCCGCGCCGGCCCGCCGCAGCAGCTCGACGAAGCCGGCCAGATCGGTACTGGCCAGCAGCATGCGCAGGCCGGCCTGTCCCAGGCCGCGGTCGTGGAGCTCGCGGATGCAGCGGGTGGCGCGCAGGGAGTCGCCCCCGGCCGCGAAGAAGCCGGTGGTCGGGTCGACCTGCTCGGTGCCCAGGGCAGCGCGCCAGGCCTCGGTGACGGTCCGGGTCAGCTCGTCGGCCGGGGCCCGGGAGGGCCCGCGCCGGGCGTCGACGAGCGAGACGAGTCGCCTCGCGACGCCCTCGACGAGACGGCGCGCCAGCGCGGGCTCGACCAGCTGGACGACGTGGTCGGCGCTCAGGTGCAGGCCGTCGTCGGCGGCGAAGACCTGCAGGTCGAGGACGACCTGGGGCGTCTGGGAGCGCGCATGGCGCAGGCTGGCGAAGCCGAGCTCGCGGGGGTCGGGGACGTCCGTCCCCCCGGCAGCGCCGAGGCCCAGGCCGCAGGTGAACACGATCGGGTGGATGGCCGCCGTCGGGTCGCCGGTACGGGCGACGATGCGCCGCTGCAGGGCGGTGGTGTCGGCGGCCGGGTCGTCCGCCGCATCGGCGAGTTCGGTCTGGACGCGCCGGGCGAGTTCGGGCAGCGGGTCGCCCGTGTCCAGGCAGGGGATGAGCCTCAGACTGGTGAAGTCGCCGAGCACCTGCTCGATGCCGGCCAGGGCGGGATCGCGGTCGAAGCGGGTGACGTTGACCGTCACCGAGTCCAGGCCGCTGAGCCCGGCCAGCTCGGCCGCGTACGCGGCCAGGGTCATGGCCGCGGGCGTGACCCGTAGCTCAGCGGCGCGCTCGACGACGGCTCGCCAGTCCCGCCCGTCGAGCTCGGCCCGGACGCGCTCGAAGGAGGGGCTGCGCAGCCCCAGCAGCTGGTCGCGTGAGGGCAGGAGGGGCACGGCGGGGAGCCTGTCGAGCCGGCGGTCGAGCCGCTGGACCTCGGGCCCGTCCGTCTGGTCGGCCGCTCTCCGGTAGGCGGCGGGACCGGGCATCGGGTCGACGTGCTCGGGCGGGTCGGCGTAGAGCTCCCCGAGCTGCTGCAGCGCCATCATCATCGAGGCGCCGTCGAGCATCAGATTGTCCATGCCGATGCCGATGGTGGCTCCGTCCCCGTGCTCGTGGACGCGCACAGTCAGCGGGCCGTGGGCCGACGGATCGGTCACCTCGGCGAGGGTCTCGTCCCGGGGATCGGCGCTGGACTCGACCAGCGGCCAGTCGGCGGCCGGCAGCTCCGTCGCGACGGGCCCGTTCCCGGTGCTCCTCGTGACGGTGCGCAACGCGGGATGGCGGGCGACGAGGGCGCCCACCGCCGTCTCCAGACGGTGCGGGTCGAGGCGCTCGGCCTCGTACTCGAAGTAGCAGTGCGCGGCGACGCCGCCGAGCAGCTGCTCGGGGTCGCGTCCGGTCAGATAGGCGCGCTGCACCGCGTTGAGGGGGTACGCGGCGGACGTCGGGTCGGGGCCGGCCGGGGCGCCGCCTGCGGCCTCGCGCCCGCTCTCGGCCATGCGGGTGGCGAACTCGTCGAGATCGGTCGTGGTGAAGACGTCCACCATGCGGATCCGCCGCCAGCCGAGGGCCTGCAGCCCCCTGACGACACGGGTCGCGCGCAGGGAGTCGCCGCCTGCCGCGAAGAAGTCGGTGCCCGGATCGGGGTCCTCGCCGAGCGGCAGGTTCTCGCGCCACAGCCGGGTGGCGTCGGCCAGAGCCGCGGCATGCGTCTTCTCGAAGCCGGGCCGAGGGGCGGCCGGCGACCCGGCGTCGTCCTGAGCGGGTCGCGGCGGCTGCTCGGCGGTGGCGGCCCCGAGCGGGGCCGGGCCGTCGGTCCCGGGCGGGTCGGCGCGGTCGGCGCCGGCGCGGGCTCGGACGACGAGCAGCCCGTCGTCGAGCACGCGCGCCGAGCGGGGCGACCAGCCGGCCTGCTGGAGCCGCATCCACCAGTGCGAGCCGTCGTGCAGGGCCGTGCCGTCGAGCAGGCCCGGGTCGAGCAGCCCGGCCGAGACGAGCCCGTGCGCGGTGAGCTCGGTGGGCTCGGCGATGAGGGCCCAGCTGGAGGGGCCGCGCCGCACGTGGGCCAGCTCGTGCAGCAGACGGCGGTCGCGGTGCAGCACGCCCAGCCCGATGACGACGTCGGCGACGAGCGGCGGCACCCGGCGGACGGCGTCGATGCCCTCCCGGGCCGCCTGCTCGCGCAGCAGATCGTCGGGCTCGACGACCACCCACAGCGCATCGACCCCCTGCTCGCGCAGGGCGGCCATGGCCGAGGGCTTGGCCACCGCGCCCAGCTCGACCACGACGAGCGGTCGATTGCGCGACCGGGCGTCGTCGCGGATCTCGCCGATGAGGCCCTGGAGGATGGTGCCGGTCCGGGGATGGGAGCGCATGAGCCCGACCGGTGACAGCCTGGGGCTGCGCAGCAGCTCCTCGACGGGTCGGCGGCCGGCCGCGCAGTCGGCCAGCAGCAGGGCGTCCTGCGGTTGCCAGTCCAGTGGGGCGTCCGCCGGGCCGTGCCCCGCCGTGGCCCGGCGCCAGGCCCCGACGACGGCCGAGTCGACGTCCCCCAGCTGCTCGAGAGCGGCCGACAGCAGCCGGTGCACCGAGCTCCGCCCGGTGCGCGGGTGGCGCCCCGAGGACTCGGGGCGGGCGCCGATGCGGGCGCAGAAGTCCTCGAAGGCGGCGCGCAGCCAGTCCTCGTCCAGCGTGTCGCGGGGGTGGTCCCAGCGCACCTCGGCGCCTCCGGGGCCCTGGGTGAGCTGGCAGTCGATGAGGACGCCGGGGGTGCTCGTGAGCGACCAGACCGGGCGGAGCCCGGTCCGCCCGCTCGCCCCGAGACCGAGGGTGGAGGTGAACACCACCCCGAACGCGCTGCGCCGCCCGGTCGCGCCGGCCTCCACGCCGGTCCTCGTGCTCGACAGCGCCTCGCCGATGGCCCGGTGGGAGGCCCGGGGCTGCGGCCGGGGGCCGCAGACGAAGTGGCCGAGCCTGGTGAAGCAGCCGAGCGCCGTCTCCGGGGCGTCATCGGGGCGGTGCTGCATGGGCAGGGTGATGGTGGCCGACTCCTGGCCGCTCGCGGCGGTGAGCGCGGCCCCCAGCTCGGCCAGCACCTGGGCGCTCAGCGTCACCTGCTGCTCGGCGGCCCGCCGGGCGGCGAGGCAGTCCCGGGGGAGCGCCGCGCGCAGGCTGGTGAAGCCGACCTCCTGCCCGGACAGTCCCGGGGCGGGCACGTCCGGCCCGTCGGGGAGCCGGCGGCCGGCGGCCGATGACCCGTCGTCCCGGGCGGCGCGCTCCAACCGGGTGCAGAAGCGGGCGAAGTCCTCGGCGGAGCTCCCGAGGCGCCCCGGGCCGCCGCTGAGGCGCTCCGAGATCGCGCCGATCAGCAGGGACAGGCTCGGGGCGTCCAGGCACAGGTAGTCGACCAGGAGCCCGATCTCCTCGCACCGCGTGGCGGTGCCGTCCGGCAGCACCACCTCGATGACGTGCCCGGCCCCGATCCTTCTGCGCTCGAGGTCCTCGCGCAGGGGCCCACTGGCGGTGAGCACGGGCACGGGCGCGTCGGCGCGCACCCGCTGCATGCTGTCGCCCTCGCGCATGCAGCGCAGCGCGGCGCAGTCGTGGACGAGCGCCGTGACGGCGTCGGCGAATGCGGCGCCGTCGATGGGGCCGTCGCCGGCCAGGACGACCGCGTACTGGGTGCGCGCCCGTACCGTGCCGGGCAGGCCGTCCATCCCGAGCGCGTAGCCCCGCTGCAGCGGGGACAGGGGGAAGGCCTCCTCGCCGAGCGGCGCCGCGTCGTCCGGGGACGGCTCGGACGGTGCCGCGCTCCGTCGGCAGCATGCGACGAAGTCGCGCAGCAGGGGCCTGGTGAACAGGCTCGCGACGGTGACCCCGTAGCCGTCTGCGCGCAGCCGCGCGCAGACCCTCGTGGCGTCGAGGGAGTCGCCGCCGACGGCGAAGAAGTCGGTGTCCCCGGTGACCGGGACCCCCAGGACCCGGCTCCACGCGGCGCCGATCCGCCGTGCGTCGTCGTCCTCCGGCGGCGCCGACGAGTCCCCCGACGGCGCGGGGGAGCCGACCCGCTCCCGGTCGTCGAGGGCGATGGCGGCCGCCCTCCCGCGGTCGATCTTGCCGTTGGCCGACAGCGGCATGCGGTCGATCGTCCTGATCCGGCGGGGAAGCATGAAGGAGGGCAGCCGCTCGGCGAGGGCCTCGACGATCCGGTCCGGATCGACCGGGTGGCCCCCCGCCGGGCTGATCATCCCGATGAGCGCCGTCCTGTCGGCGGTGGGCACGACGACCGCCTCGCGGACGCCGTCGATGGAGCGCAGATGCTGCTCGACGTCGCCGAGCTCGATGCGGTGCCCCCGGATCTTGACCTGGCTGTCGCGTCGCCCGAGGAAGTGCAGCAGCAGGTCCTCGTCCCACATGCCCAGATCCCCGGTGCGGTACCAGCGTCGGCCGTCGAGCGTCGGGAAGCGCTCCGCGGTGAGCTCGGGCCGGTTCAGATAGCCGGTGGCGAGGCTGGCGCCGCCGATCCACAGCTCGCCCGCCACCCCGGGCGGGCAGTCCCGGCCGTGCCGGTCCGCCACGCGGTAGGCCTGGCCCCGCAGCGGCTGGCCGTAGGGCACGGCCCGCCAGTCCCGGCTCAGGTCGTCGGGGCCGGTCACGAGGTGCAGATTCGACCAGATGCCCCCCTCGGTGGCCCCGCCCATTGCGGCCAGGACGCAGCCGGGCGCGATCCCCGCCATCCGCTCGCCCAGCCCCGGGTCGATCCAGTCGCCGGAGCACAGGCAGGCCCGCAGCGGCAGCCGCTCGTCCGGACCGGCCGCCGCGCAGAGCATCTCGGCGAGGGCGGGCGCGGAGTTCCAGATGGTGACGCGGTGCTCGGCGACGAGCCGCAACCAGGCGAAGGCGTCGCGGCGCTCGTCCTCGTCGATGCAGACCAGGGCGCCGCCGGTCGACAGCGGGCCGAAGATGTCGAAGACGCTCAGGTCGAAGTCGAGCGACGAGACGCCCAGGACGCGGTCCCGCGGACCCAGCGCCAGCCGCCCCGCCACGTCCTGGACCGTGTTGGCGGCGGCGGCGTGGCTCATGAGCACGCCCTTGGGCTCCCCGGTGGAGCCCGAGGTGTAGATCGCGTAGGCGCTGTCGTCGGGCCCGGTCGGGCGGACGGGGTCGCCGGCGGGGGCGTCGGCCCGCATCGCCGCCTCGACGAACCCCCGGTCGATGGTGACGCCGAGCCGGGCGGAGGAGACGATGGCCCGCCTGCGCGCCGGCGGCAGCTCGACGGACAACGGCAGATAGGCGCAGCCGCTGTAGAGCGCGCCGAGGACGGCCATGACCTGCTCGGGGCCCTTCGGCAGGCTGATGCCGACGAGCTCGCCCGGGCGGGTCACCGGTGCCAGCCGATGGGCGATCCGGCGGGCGGCCTCGTCGAGCCGCCCGTAGCTCATCTCGTGGGCGCCCCCATCGTCGTGCCACAGCAGCGCCGTGGCCCGCGGCTCCTCCTCGACGTGACGCATGAACAGCTCGTGCAGTCGGCGCCCGGGCAGGGGATCGGTCGAGTTGAGCGCCTCGCGCCGGGCCTCCAGCTCGGCGGGCAGGCGCACCAGCTCGTCCAGGCTCGGCCAGGGCCGCTGCGGGTCCAGCTCGGCGACCCGCACGATGGACTCGTAGAAGCTGTCGAGCATGAGCGCCCCGGCGCGGTCGCCCGCGCGGAGCGCGCCGTCGCGCACGTCGAAGGAGATCTCCACCCCGTCGCTGTCGAACTGGATCACCTGGGCGTCGAGGGCCACCTGCGGGGTGGAGGATCGGGTCACCTCCTGCCTGCCGAGGACGCGGGTCACGGCGGGGGAGAAGATCGGGGCCTCGGCGTTGTAGGTGAAGACGAAGGGCGACATGCCGCTGTGCCCGTGCGCGCGGGCCTCCCGCAGTTCGTCGAGGGAGCTGGTGCCGCTCAGCAGTCGGCGGCGCAGTTCCCCGGCGACAGCCGTGGTCGCCTCGTCGAGATCCCTGCCGGGGTCGACCGCTGCCCGGATGGCGTGGACGCGGGTGCGGTCGGCGATCTGGCCCCTGCTGCGACGCACGTCCAGACCGGGCAGCGAGACGATGAACTCGTCGGTGGTCGACCAGCGCGCCAGCATCGTCTCGTAGAGGGTCAGCAGGAGGACCGGTTTGCTCGTGCCGAGCCGTGCGGCGAGTCGGCCGAAGCGCTCCCAGTGCTCCCTGTCGAGCCTCCTGCGGTGGCGGGTGATCCTCGTGCCGGGGACGCTGTCGTAGGCCACGCACAGATCCGGTGGTTCGGGCAGCGGTCCGGAGTCCTCCTCGACCGCGTGCAGCCTGCGTTTCCGGGGCGGGGCCAGCTTCTCCCCGAGCTCGGCGAACCCGATGCGCGGGAGCTCCTCGTCGTTCGCGAGCTCCTCGATCATCCGGATGACTCCGTGGATGTCGGTGACGGCCAGCGAGATGACGATGTGGATGATCGACTCGTGCGGCGCCCGGGTCACCTCGACGGCCCAGGCCTGGCCGTGCTCGACGTCCAGGACGCTGCGGTTCAGACGGTCGCGGACCCGTCTCCGGACGCGGTCGGCCTTCTGCTGCGAGGCCGTCGCATCGTGCACCACCACCGTCGGGGCGGTCAGGTCGTTCTCGCGCAGCAGGCCCGCTGACAGGTCCATCGATGCGCGCAGTGCCGGGTGCCGGCGCAGACGGTCCACCCGTGTCTGGAGCGCGGCCGTGTCGATACTGCCGCCGACGAATTCGAAATAGGACAGGCAGTCGACCCCGCCCAGGGGCTGGTCCGTCGCACGTCCGATCGTGTAGGCGCGTTGGATGGGCGCCAGAGGGAGGCTCCGCGGGCTCGCCGAAGTCTCGGTGGTCCGGCCGTCGGAGGGCGCGCCGAGCGTGTCGTCATGCATCGTCGAACCGGTCATGCTCCATGCTCCTCGACGTATGGATCCGGAGTCCGGGAAGTGCCCTGCAGCACAGTGAGGATAAGTATACACTAACCTATTCTCAATTAAGAATTGTTCTTAATAACATTGGCTCGTCGTGCCCAGGGGTGAGTTCCGCCGGACCGGCCCGCGCCCGCTCCTCCGGCGTCCGTCTTCCGCGGTCCGCGCGATCCGTCGGGGGTCGTCCCGTGCTAGCCTCACGCCCCGTGAGCACACCCCCACTGCCCGCGAACCGGCGCGACGGATCGGTCGACGTCGCCCGCGGGCTGGCCATCACGGGCATCGCCTTCGGGCACGTGCTTCGCGGGGTCCGCAGCGCCGGCCTCGTCGACGGGGGGTCGTCGGCCTACCTCGCCGCCGATCGCGCGGTCTACATGGTGCACGTCGCCCTGTTCGCCGCCGCCGCCGGCCTCATGGTCGAGGCGGCGCTCGCCAGGCGCGGGCCGGTGCGCTATCTGCGCGCCCGTCTCGGCGACTTCGCCTGGGTCTACGTCCTCTGGAGCGTCGTCCAGGGCCTCATGCAGTACGCCCTGGCCGGCTCGGTCAACAGCGAGCGCACCCTCGGCTCGGTCTTCGCGCTGTGGCGGCCGGCCAACCAGATGTGGTTCCTGCCGTGGATCATGGTCATGACGGTGCTCGTCACGGCGGCCCAGCCCTGGCGCTCCCGGCTGCGCGGGCTCTGCTCGCTGCTCGGCGCGGCGGCGCTCAGCATCGGCTGCTGGGGCCTGTTCGGGCCGTGCATCTTCCTCCAGGGGCTCGGCCTGAGCGTCTTCTTCTTCGCCGCCGCCACCGTGACCCTTGCCGGTTACGCGCGGGCCCGCGCGCGTCTGGGCACCGGCGGCGTCGCCGCCGTCCTCGTCGTGTCGGCCCTCTGCTACGGGCTCCTCGTCGCCCTCGGCCGGCCCGCCGCCCCGACGACCACCCAGTTCGGACGCACCCCGGTCAGCATCGGCGAGGGCCTCGTCTGCGCCTGGGCCGGCGTCGTCGCCGTCGGGGCCCTGTCGATCCTGCTCGACCGGGTGCGCCCGGTCTCCCGTCTCGTCGGCTACCTGGTGCGCCGGTCCATGGTCATCTTCCTGGCCCACACCCTCGCCCTGGCCGCCACCCGCATCGTGCTCGTGCGCCTCGGCATCGGATCCGTCGCCGTTCATCTCGTCGCGGGGACGCTCGTGGCGCTGGCCGGCTCGATCGCCCTGTGGTGGGCGACCCGGCGCTGGCTGCCGTGACTCTGGCGCGCGCCGCGCCGCGTGATCGGCTGAGGGGCCCGTCCCCGCGAGGCCCCACGAGGACGACCGGGCCGTCGCGCCGCCGGACGAGCGCGCGACCACGGGCTGGCCCGCCGGTAGACTGCCGCCGTGAGCTCTGGATCCGATCCCATCACCGTCCTCGTCGTGGGCTCCGGCGGCCGCGAGCACGCCCTGGCCCTGGCCATCGACCAGGATCCGGCGGTCGCCGCCGTCCACGTGGCCCCCGGCAATCCCGGCACCGCCTCCTTCGCGACGAACCACCGGGTCGACATCCTCGACGGGACGGCCGTCGCGGCCCTGGCCGCCGAGCTGGGCGTCGACCTCGTCGTCATCGGCCCCGAGGCCCCGCTCGTCGCCGGTGTCGCGGACGCCGTGCGCGGGCGCGGCATCGCCTGCTTCGGCCCGAGCGCGGCCGCCGCCCGTCTCGAGGGCTCGAAGGCCTTCGCCAAGCGGGTCATGGCCGACGCCGGGGTGCCGACCGCCCGCTCCCGCGTCGCGACGGCGCCGGCCCAGGCCGCCGCCGCGCTCGACGAGTTCGGAGCCCCCTACGTGGTCAAGGCCGACGGTCTGGCCGCCGGCAAGGGGGTCGTCGTGACGGACGACCGCCGGACCGCCCTCGACCATGCGGCCGAGTGCGGGCGGGTCGTCATCGAGGAGTACCTCGACGGCCCCGAGGCCAGCCTGTTCGTCATCACCGACGGGACCACCGCCGTCCCGCTCCCGCCGGCCCAGGACTTCAAGCGCGTCGGCGACGGCGACGAGGGGCCCAACACGGGCGGGATGGGCTCGTACACGCCGCTGCCCTGGCTGCCCGCCGGCACCGTCGAGCAGGTCATGGCCGAGGTCGTCGAACCCACCCTGGCCCGGATGCGCACCCTCGGGACGCCCTTCGCCGGCCTGCTCTACGTCGGCCTCGCCCTCACGGAGGCCGGCCCGCGGGTCGTCGAGTTCAACGCCCGCTTCGGCGACCCCGAGACCGAGGCGATCCTGCCGCGTCTGCGCACCGGCCTGGGCGCCCTGCTCCACGCGGCCGCCACCGGCGCGCTCGCCGACCGGGGCGCCCCCGAGGTCTCGGACGAGGCCTGCGTCGGCGTCGTCCTGGCGGCGAGGGGCTATCCGGGCTCCCCGGTCAAGGGCTGCGTCATCGGGCTGCCCCCCGCCCCGGACGGCGTCCACGTCATCCACGCCGGCACAGCGCTGGACGATCGCGGCCGCCTCGTCTCGGCCGGCGGGCGCGTCCTCGTGGTCGTCGCCACCGGCGCCGACATCGCCGACGCCCGCGAGCGGGCGTACGCCCACATCGCGCGGATCGACTTCACGGACGGCTTCGCCCGCTCCGACATCGCCTCGCAGGCCCGACTCGACGCCATCGCCGCCCGACTGGGCTGAGAAGGAGGGAACATGACCGTCCCCGACGTGCTGGCCACCCGCTACGCCTCCGACGCGATGCGCCGCATCTGGTCGCCCGAGCACAAGATCGTCTCCGAGCGCCGGCTGTGGATCGCCGTGCTGGAGGCCCAGCGCGATCTCGGCGTCGACTTCGGCGGCGACGACCCCGACGCCGTCATCGCCGACTACCGCACGGTGACCGACCGGGTCGACCTCGACTCGATCGCCGCCCGCGAGCGCGTCACCCGCCACGACGTGAAGGCCCGCATCGAGGAGTTCAACGCGCTGGCCGGCCACGAGCACATCCACAAGGGCATGACGAGCCGCGACCTCACCGAGAACATCGAGCAGATGCAGGTGCTGCACGGCCTGCGGCTCATCCGCTCGCGCGTCGTGACGGCCCTGGCCCGTCTCGCCGAGCTCGCCGCCCGCTACACCGACCAGCCGATCGCCGGGCGCAGCCACAACGTGGCCGCCCAGGTCACCACCCTCGGCAAGCGCTTCGCCACCTGCGCCGACGAGCTGCTCATCGCCCACGCCCGTCTCGACGACCTCATCGACCGCTACCCGGCCCGCGGCATCAAGGGCCCGATGGGCACCGCCCAGGACATGCTCGACCTGCTCGGCGGCGACCTCGAACGGCTCGGCGAGCTCGAGCGGCGCATCGCCGCCGGCCTGGGCTTCCACCACGTGCTCACGAGCACCGGTCAGGTCTACCCGCGCAGCCTCGACCTCGACGCGCTCACCGCCCTGGCGCAGACCGCGGCGGCCCCCTCGAACCTGGCCACCTCGATCCGCCTCATGGCCGGCAACGAGCTCGTCACCGAGGGCTTCAGGCCCGGCCAGGTCGGCTCCTCGGCCATGCCCCACAAGATGAACACCCGCAGCTGCGAGCGCGTCAACGGTCTGGCGGTCGTCCTCCGCGGCTACGCCTCGATGATCGGCGAGCTGGCCGGCGACCAGTGGAACGAGGGCGACGTCTCCTGCTCGGTGGTGCGCCGCGTCGCCCTGCCCGACTCCTTCTACGCGCCCGACGGCCTCTTCGAGACCTTCCTCACCGTGCTCGCCGACTTCGGCGCCTTCCCCGCCATGATCGCCGCCGAGCTCGACCGCTACCTGCCCTTCCTCACCACGACGAAGATCCTCATGGCGGCCGTCCGCAGGGGCGTCGGGCGCGAGGACGCCCACGAGGCCATCAAGGAGAACGCCGTGGCGGTCGCCCTCGAGCTGCGCGAGACCGGCGCCCGGGGGAACCCGCTCTTCGACCGGCTGGCCGCCGACGGCCGCCTCCGGCTGAGCCGCGACGAGCTCGCCGAGCTGGTGAGCGCCCCGCTGGAGCTGCCACCAGGTCGGGCGGCTCGTCGCCCGCATCGAGCCGATCGTGGCCGCCGACCCGGACGCGGCCGCCTACCGGCCCGGCGCGCTGCTGTAGGCCCGGCGTCGGCGAGGGCCCGGCGGGGGCGGTGCGAGGGCGCGCCCCGGCGTTCTGCCGCGCCCGCCGACCGGATGAGGTTCGGGCGGGGGCGCGGCCGTCGATCCGCGCCCCCGCGTGCGCGCCGCCGGATCCACCCATCCCCATGGCGCCGCATGAGCGGTGCCGCGAGGCTGTTTTCCGAACTCATATGAAAAATTTTTCCCAAGAAGGGCTTTGGATTCACTTCTCGCGCTGGTCTGTCAGCATGTTGCTCGACTTCACCGTCTCCAACCACCAGTGCTTCGCCACCGAGGCCGGTCTCTCCTTCGTCAGCCCGTCGCTGAGGACGCAGACCCCGGGAGCGGGCCGTACCTGGAGCGACGTCACGAGCCGGGTCGCCGCGGTCTTCGGTCCGAACGCCTCCGGCAAGTCGACCATCCTCTCGGCCGTGGGCCTGCTCGGCCGGGCCATCGCCGAGCCGGGCACGCGCCTCTACTGGCCGTACGCCGCGGCGGCCGCGGCGCAGACCCCCACGGCCTACGACGTCGACTTCACCGTCGACGAGGTGCGCTACCACTACGAGCTCGAGGCGATGGCCTGGGGCATCCGCAGGGAGTCCCTCCACTCCTATCCCAGGGGAACCCGGCGCAGGCTCCTCGTCCGCGAGCAAACCGGCCCCGAGGCCCCGATCGTGGTGCGTGCGGGCTCCTCGCTCAAGGGCCCCACCGCCGAGGTCCGCAGGCTGGTGACCCCCGGCGACCTCCTGCTCGCGGTCGCCGCCCGGTACCGGCACGACGCCCTGCAGCCGATCGCGCGTGGCCTGCGCACAGGCGCCTCGACAAGCGTCGTGGGCCGCAGCGACGACGACCAGCAGGTGCGCCTCCAGTGGCTCATGTCCCGCATGATCGAGGACCCGCAACGCTGGAACGGCATCGTCGACGTCCTGGCCCACGTCGCCGACCTCGGGGTCGCGTCGGTGCGGGTCGAGGAGAAGCAGGTCCCGCAGAAGATCCTGGAGAGAATGCGGGCCGTCCTCGCCGCGGGCTCCGGGGACGATCCCGCCGAGATCCCAGCGGACGCGATCGCCCCGGTGGCGCGGTCCCTCGTCTTCACGCACTCCGGTCCGGCGGGGGAGTCCTTCGAGCTCCCCCTCGGCTCGCAGAGCGACGGCACCGTCGCGTGGCTCGCCGCTGCGGCACCGGCCGTCGACGTCCTGCGCAGGGGCGGTCTGCTCGTCGTCGACGAGCTCGACGCGAGTCTTCACCCCGCGCTCAGCTCGGCACTCGTCACGATGTTCAAGGACCGGGACGTCAACCCGCGCGGCGCCCAGCTCCTGTTCAGCAGCCATGACACGGCCCTGCTCGGCAATGCGCCGAGCCGCCTCCTCGGCCGCGACGAGGTCTGGTTCTGCGAGAAGGACGACGCCGGCGCCAGCGAGCTCGTCCCGCTCTCGGCGTACGCCACCCGCCGGGGCGACAACGAGCAGAAGCGTTATCTGACGGGCCGCTTCGGCGCGCTTCCCAGGGTGGACCTCTCGGGTCTGCTCGGCATCGTGTCCGACCCGGACGGGGCGGAGTGACCCGATGGGCAGGCGCATCCGTCGTTCGTCCCGTCCCCGCCCCGAGCGGCGGACCGTCCTGCTGGTGACCAATGGGGGCAGGACCGAGAAGACTTATCTTGGGAAGCTCAAGGGAAGGGTTCCACGCGATGCGAACCTCAGCATCATGGTCATCTGCCAGGAGGGCAAGGAACCCGAGACGATCCTGCGCAACCTCGTCCGGGGCGAGACCGATCTCCGCGCCTACGACAAGACCTGGATCGTCGTCGACCACGACGGGGCCGACCGTCGGGACTTCCTCGCCCGGTGTGGGAAGGTGTCGAAGGACTCCGGGAGCAGAGTCGTCGGGGTGGTCTCCGTGCCCTGCTTCGAGGTCTGGCTCAATGCCCACTACGAGCAGGTGCAGAACTATCGGGACCAGAAGGACGCGCAGCGGCACTACGAGCGCCTGACCGGGCTGAGCGGCAGGAGCGCGAAGGACCTGCCCGGTGACTTCCCCTTCGACCGGGCGGTGGAGGCGGAGACCCGGTGCACTCTGCGCGGCACCTCGGTTCCCGGTACGAACGCCCGGGGCCCCTGCCCCTCGACGACGATGCCGCACCTGCTGCGCAGCCTCGGGCCCCTCCGGGCGCGGTGAGGCCGGGCCGCCTCAGAACTCCCCGTCGCCCTCGTCCGCCAGACGCGCCCCGGCGTCGACGAAGCCGGTGACCGCCACGACGAAGGCGCTCACGGGGCGCTCCCCGCCCGGGGTGCGGAACCAGCCGAGGTCCAGGTCGACCGCCCGGCCCCAGCGCTCGGCGCGGTCGACGACCTGCTCGATGACCCGCCCCAGCCTCTCGGCGCCGCCGAAGGCGAGCGCATAGCCGAGCGAGTCGCGCAGGACCGCCGGGGCGTCCTCGACGAGGACGCGCTCGGGCCCCATCGAGTCGAGGTGCCGCCGGTAGGCGAGCAGCTCGTCGCGGGTGCTCGCGCCCTCATCCGTGCGCCTGCCCAGGAGGCGGCCCAGGGAGGCGAGCTCGAGACCGGCGACGGCGATGAGGACCGGGCCGACCACGACGCTCCAGTGGCTCGTGGCCATGACCCGGATGACGCCGAGCACCGCCAGCACGAGACCGACGACGATGACGACGCCGCCCGCTCGGCCCCAGCGGTCGGTGCGCGTCGAACCGTGCTGGAACCAGCCGCGGTCCATCGCGTCGTCGTGCAGCTGCCGCCTCGCGCGCGGCAGCGCCCGTTCCGTCGAGGTGACGACGCTCGAGAGCGTGATCGGCTCGTCCGGCCCGACGAAGAGCTGGTCGAGCAGGAAGTGCTCGAAGCCGTGCAGGCCCTCGCCCCCGGCGGGCCTGGCCGTGCGGGTGAGCACCCAGTCGTGCGCGGGCCGGTCGGGGCGGGCGAGCGCGGTGATGCCCAGGAAGCCGCGCTGGGCGAGGTCGATGAGCGTGATGAGGACGTCCCTGCTGGTCGTCTCCCCGTTGAGCAGCGCGTCGACCATGCCGGGCGTCAGGCCCCTCGGGGCGGCGGTGACGGGGTCGTCCTCGATGAGACCGGGGCGGGGCGCCGGGGCGCGCCGATCGTCCGCGCGGAGCCGGCGGGCGCGGGCGACCACGATGCTCGCCGCGAGGACGGCTGCGACGCCGGTGATGAGCACGATGAGTGCCGGTGTGTCCACGATGCGACCTCCGCGGCCAGCCTATCGGCAGGGCCCGCCCCCGTGCGGGACGGACGTGCGGGCGATGGTGATGCGCGTCCCGGGTCCGGTCGGGTCTGCTCCCGTGCGGGACGGGCATCCGGCGCCGGGGCCGGTCGAACCCGCTGCGGCAGCCGACTCCGGGACCCGCGGGCGGACGGCCGGTCCCCGGCCCGGAGCCGCCCTCGACCCGGGCGAGAGCCGTCGCCCCGGCGGGGCTCCGGTCGGGTGGGCGTCGACGGGCCCTCCGCGCCGCCGGCGCCGCGCCCGAGAGTCGGCCATCCGGGGAAGAATGCCGGTGTTCGCGCTGATCACGACAATTCTGGGAATTGTCTGTGGGAGGACTGTCAATGAGGTAATTGATACCTGGCAGAATGGGTGCGTGCACACCCCTCATGAGAAGAATGATCGCATCACCGGATACGTGCCCGGCGGCTTCGACATGTTCCACATCGGGCACCTCAACGTGCTGCGCGCCGCACGCAAGCACTGCGACCGCCTCGTCGTGGGCGTGGCGGCCGACGAGTCCCTCTACCGCATGAAGGGACGCATGCCCGTCATCCCGCTGCGCGAGCGCTGCGAGCTCGTGGCCTCGCTGCGCTTCGTCGACGCCGTCGTGGTCGACCTCGACCAGGACAAGCGCCTGGCCTGGCGCCTCCAGCCGTTCGACGTCCTGTTCAAGGGGGATGACTGGAAGGGGACCCCCAAGGGCGACCAGCTCGAGTCCGAGATGGCCGAGGTCGGCGCCACCGTGTTCTACCTGCCCTACACGCCCAGCACCTCCAGCACGAAACTGCGCCGCTTCATCGCCCCCGAGGACTTCGCGGACGAGGACGTCGACGGGACGGCGGACGCCGAGCGCGGAGCGGTCGCGCACGAGGCGGGGGCCAGGTGAGCGCCGCCGGGCCCGTGGCCGCCCGCGCCGGCTGGGGCGGGCGCGTCCGCCGTTACCGCGCCGAGCTCGACGCGGCCCAGAAGCCGGGCGACGGCGTCCCCGCCCACACGCGCTGGG